>Ga0310786_10003502_pt1 | contig 22812 bp, 19 predicted proteins | sample AusTroGonzalo_MG_FD_203881 | JGI IMG/M metagenome (GOLD analysis project Ga0310786, IMG submission 203881) | Bovine rumen microbial communities from tropical cattle in Woodstock, Queensland, Australia - Gonzalo_03 (v2) (version 2) | ecosystem: Host-associated > Mammals > Digestive system >...
CACCTTTTTAACAACCGTATACCGGAGTCTATATGTCCGCTGAAATCAAAGAAACAAGCGCAACCGTGCGCACCCTTGAAATTACAATCCCGCAGGGTGATCTCAAGGTTCCGTTCGAAAAGAAGCTTTCTCAGTATAAGAAGCAGGTCGCCTTGAAGGGCTTCCGCCAGGGCCAAGTGCCGAAGGCCATGATCTTGAAGCAGTTCGGACCCTCCATCCGTCACGAAGCTATTGATGAAGTCGTGAACTCCATCGTTCAGGAAACTCTCAAGAAGGCTAACATCATTCCGGTCGGCAAGATGATGGTCCAGGATTTCAAGGACGATGAACAGAATGACATCACACTGAAGGTCGAAGTCGAAGTTGATCCGGAAATCGATATCAAGGGTTATGCTGACACGGGCATCACCGTTCCGGCTACCGCTGTTCACGAAGAAGAAGTCCAGGCTGAATTCGACCGCCTCATGCAGATGTGGAGCAAGGACGAACACGTTGACCGTGAAGCCAAGAAGGGTGACGTTGTTGTTGGTGACTATATCGAAGTTGTTATCGACGGTGAAAAGCAGGAACTTCCGGAAAACAAGGAATTCCGCTCTCTCCTCGGTGAATCCGCTTCTCCGGGATTCGACGAAGGCCTCATGGGCTCTAAGGCCGGCGACAAGAAGGAAATCAACTTCAAGTATCCGGATGACCACAAGGACGAACGCTACCGCGGCAAGACCGCTCAGTTCAACGTCGAAATCAAGGACGTTCGCGAAATCGTTCCGCCGACTTTGGATGAAGAATTCTGCAAGCAGATTGGTGTCAAGGACGAAGCTGACTTGAGAAACAACCTCGCTGAAAGCCTCGCCGCCCAGAAGAAGGACGCTGCAAAGAACAAGGCTATCAACGAAGCTATCGACAAGCTCATCGAAGCTAACCCGTTCGAAGTGCCGAAGGCTCGTATTTACGACCTCATCAAGTGGACGCTCAACCGCAATGCCCAGAGCGAAAAGGACGTTGTGGAACCGACCGAAGAACAGATAAATGAACTCTCCGGCGAAGCAGTCCGCGAAATCAAGAAACATCGCATTCTCGAATTCGTTGCCACGCAGGAAAAGATCAAGCCGACGCAGGCTCTCGTTGACGAACGCCTCCAGCAGATGGCCAACGCTTACCACGTGGAATTCGAAGGTCTCAAGAACCACTTCCGCCAGTCTGGCCGTATCAACCAGCTGCGCGACGAACTTCGCTTCCAGATGGCCGCTGACTTCATCGTCGGTATCCGTCCGGCTGCTGAAGAAACAAAGTAATAAGAGGAATAAATGCTCATCCCTACCGTCATTGAAACTACCGGGCGCGGCGAACGCGCTTACGATATCTATTCCAGACTTCTCAAGGAACGTATCATTTTTTTGGGCACGCCGATTAACGACGAAGTGGCAAATAATGTCATGGCCCAGTTGATTTTCCTGGAATACGAGAACCCGGAAAAGGATATTACGCTGTATATCAACAGCCCGGGCGGTTACGTGTCGGCAGGGCTTGCCATTTATGATACCATGCAGCATGTGCGCCCGAATATCGCGACCATCTGCATTGGTAGTTGTGCTTCGATGGCCGCCGTGCTCCTTGCTGCAGGGACGAAGGGCAAGCGTTATGCGCTCCCGCATTCCCGCATCATGTTGCACCAGCCGTCGGGTGCTGCTACCGGTCAATCTACAGATATTCAGATTACCGCCAAGGAAATTATCCGTACCAAGGATACCCTTACCGAAATTGTCGCAAAGCACACTGGCAGGGCTGTCGATGAAGTCCGCGAAAAGACGGACCGCGACTTTTACATGAGCCCGGAAGAAGCGAAGGCCTTTGGCGTCATCGATGAAATTTTTGTGCCGCGTAAAGAGGGCGTTTAATGTATCGTAGTGGCAAAAACCACCCGGCGGTGAGTTGCAGTTTTTGCGGAAAGCCGGCAGAACAGGTCGAAAAGATGATTACCGGCGCCGGTGCGTATATTTGCAGCGATTGCATACGCATGTGTAGCCGCATTTTAGAAGAAGACTTGGCCCGTACGAAACAGGAAGCGGAGGCAAAGGAAATTGCCTCTAAGCCGCTTCCGCTCCCGACTGAAATCAAGGCGCACTTGGATGATTTTGTCATTGGGCAAGACCGTGCAAAGACTGCGCTTTCGGTGGCTGTCTACAATCACTACAAGCGTTTGCGCTACAAGCAGTCGAATGCTTCCAAGGATAAGGTCGATGTCGAAAAGTCGAACTTGCTTTTGGTCGGTCCGACTGGTTCTGGAAAGACTTTGCTTGCGCAGACGATGGCTCGTTTTCTGGACGTTCCTTTTACAATTGCCGATGCGACGGTTTTGACCGAAGCGGGTTACGTGGGCGAAGATGTCGATAGCATCATCGTGCGCTTGTTGCAGGCTGCCGATTACGATGTGGCGAAGGCTGAACGTGGCATTATCTTTATCGACGAAATCGACAAGATTGCACGTAAGACCGCAAACCCCTCCATCACGCGCGACGTGAGCGGTGAAGGCGTGCAGCAGGGTCTCCTCAAGCTTTTGGAAGGTACTGTGGCTTCTGTGCCGCCGAAGGGTGGTCGTAAGCATCCGGAACAGCCGCTTGTGCAGGTGAACACGAGAAACATCTTGTTCATTTGCGGTGGCGCCTTCGAAACGCTCGACAAGATTATTTCCCAGCGCGTGAACCAGGGCGGTATGGGCTTCGGTGCCGATATCCACACGGCAAGCGAAAACAGCTTGAGCGAACTTTTCAAGCAGCTTGAACCGGAAGATTTGATCAAGTTCGGTCTCATCCCGGAAATTGTCGGTCGTTTGCCGATTGCTGTGGCGCTTGAAGAACTTGACGAGACGGCTCTTCTCAACATCTTGACACAACCGAAGAACGCCCTTGTCAAGCAGTACAAGAGTTTGTTCGCTATGGACAACATCAAGTTGGATTTCGAAGACGAGGCCCTTAAGGAAATCGTCCGCGAAACAATGACTCGCAAGACGGGTGCCCGTGGCCTCCGTTCCGTGATGGAACGCGTGTTGCAGCAGGCGATGTTCAAGTTGCCGGGCTCTGGCGAAAAGAAGTTCACTGTGACTGCCGAAATGGTAAAAGACGGTCTCAAGGCTCCGAAGAAAAAGTCCTAGTTGCCGCTGAATGCCGCGAATGACGCGGGATGCAGTTTTTTAGTCCAGCTTGCAATCTATGCAGGCTGTTTTTTTATCCCACGATTTTCAAAATACTATCTTTACAATATATGGCTTTTGATTTTAATAAAACGTATCCGTTGCTCCCTTTGAGGGACGCTGTTGTATTTCCGCTGACGACGAGACGCATTTTGGTGGGTCGCGAGATGTCGCTTCGCGCCCTGGAATTTGCTGAGAACCATAACAATGAAATTATTCTTGTTGCGCAGAAGAATGTGGAACAGGAATCGCTCGACAATCCGATGCTCGACCTCTATACGGTGGGCGTGATTGCACATGTGGCGAACGTGACGCCGTTCCCGAACGGCTGTGTGAAGGTTGTCCTGGAAGGTGATTCTGTGGTGGATCTTCGCTCGATTATTTTGCGTGACGGATTTTTGCAGGTGACCGTTTCGCCGAGAGAGCATTTCATCAAGGCCGAGGACAAATGTGAAAAGTTCGAAGATGTGCTGAACATGTTCCGCGAATACGCGATGCATAGAAACATCGCCGAGGGCATGGTCGAGGCTCTTTTTACGATGGATAGCCACATCAACGCTTTTTACGGGATGATTCCGTTCCTCTCGATTTCGCTTTCCGAGAAGCAGGCGCTTTTGGAATTGGCTACAATCGATGCGCTTGCCGAACGTTTGATTAACCTCATGCAGGTGGCGCAAGAGAACGAGAACGTGATGATTCGCGTTCAGCAGAACGTGCGCCAGAAGATGGCCCAACAGCAGAAGGAATGGTTTATTTCCGAACAGATTCGCCAGCTCCAAGATGAATTGGACGGTGAAAATGGTGGCGCTTCGGAACCGGATCAGTTGCTCAAGAAAATCAAGGCGAAAAAGTTTAGCCCGGCGATTGAGGAAAAGCTCGAAGAAGAAATCACGCGCATGCGCATGATGCAGCCGACGTCTCCGGAATATGCGGTGAGCCGCAATTATGTGGACTGGTTCCTCTCCATTCCTTATGGCGTTTATACCGATACCGTTCTTAACATGAAGAAGGTCAAGGCAGAACTGGATTCAAAGCATTTCGGCTTGGACAAGGTCAAGGAACGTATTATGGAATACGTTGCTGTGTTGAAGCTGACCGGTACGGAACGCCGCGCTCCGATTCTTTGCCTTGTGGGCCCTCCTGGCGTGGGTAAGACGACGCTTGTGGAGTCGATTGCCACTGCCATGCAACGTAACTTTGTTCGTATTACGCTCGGTGGCGTGCGTGACGAAGCCGAAATTCGTGGACACCGCCGCACGTATATCGGTGCGATGCCGGGCCGCTTTATCCATGCGTTACGCCGTGCGAAATGTATGAACCCTGTGATTTTGCTCGATGAAATCGACAAGATGGCAAGTGACTTTAGAGGCGACCCTGCAAGTGCCATGCTCGAAATTTTGGATCCGGAGCAGAATCACGATTTTACGGACCACTTTATGGAAGTGGGACTCGACCTTTCCCGCGTGCTGTTTATTGCAACGGCAAATAGCGAAGGTGAAATCCCCGAAGCCTTGCGCGACCGTTTGGAAATGGTGCGTTTGCCGGGTTACTATCCGCATGAAAAGTTGCAGATTGCAAGCAAGTATTTGCTCCCGCGCATTTGCGAGCGCACTGGCGTAAAGCTTGGCGAACAAGTAAGTTTCAGCGATGACATGATTAACGCTGTGATGCGTGGCTGGACACGTGAAGCTGGCGTGCGTGAACTGGAACGTACGCTTGAAAATGCAGTGCGCCATCGTGCAAAAGATATTGTGATGGGCAAAAAGTTCAAGGCCGAAATCACGGAAAAAATGCTCCATGAATATCTGGGTGCGCCGAGATTTTTGGATAACCAGTTGCCAGAACCGGGCCGCCCGGGTGTGGTGACTGGCCTTGCGTGGACAAGTGTCGGTGGCGAAATTCTGCCCATCGAATGCATGCTTTTGAGTGGCAAGGGCCAGCTGATTTTGACCGGTAAGCTCGGCGACGTGATGAAGGAATCGGCGCAAATTGCTGTTTCACTTGTCCGTGAACGCTTGCATCGTTTTGGCATTGACCCCGCAATTGTGAAGAAGACCGACATCCACATTCACGTGCCGGAAGGTGCCGTGCCGAAGGATGGCCCCTCTGCAGGTATTGCGCTTACGCTTTGCTTGCTCAGTGCGTTCACAAGGCAGCCGATTGCTCCGGATATCGCGTTTACTGGCGAAGTGAGCCTTACGGGTGCATGCCTCCCGATTGGCGGGCTTAACGAAAAGGCGCTTGCTGCACTCGCTGCCGGTGTGAAGACGCTCCGCTTGCCCGAAGGCAACAAGAAGGATGTGGCGGAACTTCCGGAACCGGCAAAGAAGGGCCTCAAGATTTTCACGCACAAGCACATTGACGAAATCGTGAAGATTTTGTTCAAAATGCCGAAAGCTGCGAAAGTTGCTGAACCCGCCGAAGCGAATGTAAATGATGATGCAAAAGTCGCGAAGCCTGCGAAAAAGTCCGTGAAGAAAACATCTTCGAAGAATTAAAAGACTGTAGTCGAAAATGAAATGGTCATAGGCATTTGCTTATGGCCATTTTTATTGTATAAATGTCGTGAAAATTTTCTAATTTCTGCTTGATAATTAACCTCAAAGCGCCGCCGGCGCGACCCCGCTGTTCAAAGGTCGCGTGAGCGACCGACCTTAATGCTCTATGGAATTTACTCTTGATGAAATGCGTGAGCACCTTGCAGCTCTCGAAGCAAGGATTTCTGAAGCCTGCAAGATTGCGGGTCGCAGTCGTGAATCCGTGAAGCTCGTTTGGGTGAGCAAGTTCCACCCGGCAGAAGCTGTGGTAAATGCCATTAGCCTTGGCGCCACGGACTTCGGCGAGAACCGCGTGCAAGAAGCGGAACTCAAGTTCTCCGAGCCGCGTACAGCGCTTGACGGGAGCCGCGTGCGTTGCCACGTGATCGGTCCTGTGCAAAGTAACAAGCTCAAGAAGGCGGCACTTGTGGCCGACTGCATCCATTCTATCGCAAGCATCGAAGCTGTTCAGAAGTTAGAGAAAGTTTGTGCCGAACACGACAAGGTTCTTGACATTCTTTTCCAGGTGAATGCTGGCGAAGAAGAAACGAAGAGCGGTCTCGATGTTCATTCGGCGGAAGCGTTCCTCGAAGATTTGGAAAAGCGCGCGGGTGCGGCTGTTGACGGCAAGAGCGAAAACTTCCCGCATTTGCGTTTCCGCGGCCTCATGACGATTGGCAAGAACACGGGCGTGGCTGAAGATTCCCGCGAATGCTTTGCATTCTTGCGCAGGTTGCGCGACAAGTTCCTTGCGAAAGGTGGCGCCTTTGCTGCGTTCGATCAGCTTTCGATGGGCATGACGGGCGATTTGGAAGTCGCGATTGAAGAAGGTTCCACGATGATTCGCGTGGGAACGGCTTTGTTCGGCGAACGCGATTACTCTAAGCCGGTGAATGACCCAGTATAATCTACGCTGTCATGCCCGCCGCTGTGCGGGCATCACCGTTTTGTTGTTGAAAGGGAGATTCCCGCTTTCGCGGGAATGACAGAGTGTACTAATTTATACCTCTATTTCCATGCCGGTGTGCATTTGGGTGACTTTGTCGCCGAGCACTTCGTGCAGGATTTCGTAGGCGCGCTGGCCTGTGCAATGGCCTGTGTAGATTTTTTGCACGTTCAAATCGCGGAGGCGTTCGGCGAATGCTTTTACGCGGTCATCGGATGTGCGGAAAAGATGGAATCCGCCGAGGATAGCGTAGATTTGCTTGCCTGGGAAGGTGGCTTCGATTTCCTTGACGATGTTGTCGGCGCCGCCGTGGCTACAGCTGTTCATGATGAACAGTCCCTTGGGCGTGTCAAAAACTAGACTTTGTTCGTGGTCGAAACTGTCATCGCGGTACTTGCCGTTTTCTTTGACGCACATGTGGGCGCGTTTGCCGATTTCATCGAGGTTTGGAGTCTTGTGGCCGACAAGCGTGACTCCCGGGAAAATTTCAACATCGCCGTTGACGAATTCAATGCGGTCGGCGTTTCGCTTGAGGGTGCCTTTGCGGATGCCGATGTATTTTTGATACGTGAAGAACTTGAAAACTTTGTAGCTGTGATAACAATTTTCGGCGGCGGATTTGCGCAAGTAGAATTTAGCGTGGTCGTTTTTGTCAAAGAACTCTTGCATGCCGTTTGCGTGATCGTAATGAGCGTGACTCAAGACACCTGCATCAATTGCGGCAAGGTCGATGCCCATGTTGGCGGCGTTCTTGGCGAAGAGTGCGGAAGCTCCTGTGTCGAGCAAGATGCGTTTGCCGTTGAATTCGGTGTACACGCAAAGTCCCCATTCACCATCCAATTGCTTTGGCGAAGCTTCGGCTGAGCAGATATTGCAAGCGGAACCGTTGATGTTGTCTACGAGAATTTTGATGTGCATAATGTTTTTTTTTGGGGGGGGGAGATTCCCGGTCAAGCCGGGAATGACAGGGAAAATGCGGGAATGACAAGGGAAATATGGCGATGATATGTGCGGGGTGACGAAGTGCGATTGTCGTTCTGAGCGTCGTCGAAGGATCCAGTGAATTAATGCAAACTTTTACTGGATTTTTCCGCCTTTGGCGTCAGAATGATGGGCGAGGGGTTATTGCATAAACGCCTTATAGAAATTCAAAAATTGCTCGGGGCTGAGTTCTTCGGCGCGGATGGTCGTGGGCCAGTCCAAAAGTTCAATCGTGCTCTGGATTTTCTTCTTGTCGTAATTCCTGCCGAAAGAATTCGCGAGCGTCTTTCGCTTTTGCGTGAATGCGGTACGCACAAAGTCAAAAAATCCATCGGGCGCCTGAATCGCATCTTCGCGCGGTGTCAAGAGCATCGTGGCACTATCGACATTCGGCTTCGGTGTGAAATGTTCCGGGCCAATCTTGCGGAGAATTTGCGTGTTCGCAAATGCAGAAACGAGCACAGAAAGGCTCCCGTAATTGCTGCTGCACGGCGCGGCGCAAATGCGTTCGGCAACTTCGAGCTGCACCATTCCCATAAAGCCCTTGGTCAAATGCAATCGCGGCATGAGCCCTGCAATAATCGCGGTACTTACGTTGTACGGCAAGTTGCCGGTAACCCATGGCTTTTCGTGCGCGTCCAAAAACGCTTGCAAGTCAAACTTCAAAAAGTCGATGTTGACAATGTTGAAGTTCTTGTAGTCCTTGAACTTTTCTTTCAAGACTTCAACGCACTGCTCGTCAATTTCGACGGCGGTGAGTTCTAGCCCGCGGTTGAGCAGGTGCTCGGTGAGTGCGCCGTGTCCCGGCCCGATTTCAAGAACGAATTCGCCTGCATCGGCGGGCAAATCGCCTGCGATGGCGGTAGCGGTTTCGACATCCAAAAAGTTCTGTCCGAATTTACGGCGGCGTGCTCTATCCATGCGTGAGAATATAGAAAATGGCGTTGAAGCTTGCGTGTGGTGCGCGACGTCAAAAGTTTGTAAATTAGAATCGATGTTTTCGAGAATAACCATATTGTGTTTTTGGGTATGCGGCTTGGCTCTTGCCGATGGGTCATCTTTTGCGCTTTCACCGTCGCAAAATGCGCTCGCAGAACAGATTACGCAAAAGACGATGGAACTCGACTATGTCGAGGCGTTCAATTTGGCGCGTAAACTCCGTCTCGAAAACGATGGCGTGGGCTGCCTTTTTCAAGGCATCATTCGCGTAAGCCTTTACGATGACAAGGGCGATACGGCCTCGATAAAAGCGGCTGCTAAGAATTTGAAATCTTGTAAGCTCGAAGGGCTTTGGGACGCTCTCCGCAATTATGAAATCGGGTATGTTCTTTTGGAAACGGGTCATCCCGTCAAGGGCGCGTTGCAAACGCGTTCGGCGGCAAAGTTGTTCGAAGAGTCCTCGGATTTGGAGGCAAAAGCGTTTTACGCCGTTTATGCTTACTTTATAGATAACAGCTTGGTCTGGCTTCCGTTCAAATCGGATAACCGCGATACATATCTTCAAATGCTCGACGAGGCGTCTCTCAAGTCGAAACGTTTTTGGCCGCTGTTCTTGACACCGCTCATCTGGATATACTTCGATCGCGAGGATTACCAAAAGGGTTTGGAACTTGCTGAACTCGGGCTTAAAAAAGCTCCGAACCATCCGATTATGTTTCAAATCAAGGCGGACATGCTTTACAGACTCAAACGCTATGACGAAGCGGCTGCTGCTTACGAGAAGAGCGCCGCCGATTATCTCGCTCGCACCGGGAAATCCATTCGATACTGGTGCTCGGTATTGAATCTTATCCGCATTTACCATGATGCCGGCAACGAGGCCAAAGCTAGTGAACAACGTAACAAGCTCAAGGACGCTGAATACAAAAAACTTGAAAAGTGGATGCCCAGTTGGATTATGGACGATCTCAAAGACCGTAAGTTGATTTAACCCCCTGGATAAAACGCTAAGTAATACAATTATGGGAAGAACACCTCTAGGCATCTCCCAGCTTTTTCTATCTTATCCCTTGTAAAATCAATTGGCGGTTTTAGCGGCATTTTAGGCTTCGCAATTATGAGTATTGCGTCCTTTATACTGTCTACTTCCTACCGCCTACTAAACAGAGGTTTAATATGTCCGTTTCGATGCAAGAGGTAATGAAACAGTCCGGCGTAGCGTTTGGCACAAGCGGTGCCCGCGGTCTCGTGAGCGCAATGACTGATCGCGTGTGCTATGTGTATGCGCGTTCTTTCATCAAGTATTGTGAACAAAGTTACAATTGCGAACATACGATAGCGATTGCTGGCGATTTACGCCCGAGCACGGAACGCATTTTGAAGTCGCTGGTGCAGGCTTCTGCCGATGCAAACTGGAAAGTGATTTACTGCGGCCGCATCCCGAGCCCTGCGATTGCGATGTACGGCATCGACAAGCATTTGCCGACCATCATGGTGACGGGTAGCCACATTCCGGCTGACCGCAATGGTATCAAGTTCAACCACCCGAATGGCGAAATCACGAAGGCTGACGAACAGGGAATCGTGTCGCAGTCGGTTGATTTTGACGAAGCGCTTTTTGGTGCGGATGGCATGTTGAAAAATGCTCCGGAACTTCCGACAGTTGAAACAGAAGCCGAAGAAAATTATTGCAAGCGTTATCCGGACTTTTTCGGTAGCGACGCTTTGCACGGCCTTACGATTGGCGTTTACCAGCATTCCGCTGTGGGTCGCGACATCGTGGTCAAGGTTCTCGAAAGCCTCGGTGCAACGGTCAAGCCGTTTGGACGTAGCGACGTGTTCGTCCCGGTCGATACCGAAGCCATCCGCAAGGAAGACGAAGAACTCGCTCGCGAATTTACGCATAAGGATTATGTGGATGCCGTTTTCAGCACTGATGGCGATTCTGACCGTCCGCTTTTGGCTGACGATGTGGGCATGTGGCTGCGTGGCGACGTGCTTGGCATTTTGGCGGCTCAGGCTCTCGGCATCAAGCGCGTTGCAACTCCGGTGAGTTGCAACACGTCTCTCGAAAAATCGGGCAGTTTCGAAAAGATTTGTCGCACCCGCATTGGTAGCCCCTACGTGATTGCAGGCATGGAAAGCTTGGTCGATGCAAACGACAAGAGCGTAAGCGTTGCCGGTTACGAAGCAAATGGCGGTTTTTTGCTCGAAACGGATTTGACTCGCGAATTCGTGAAGGGCGACAAGAAGGAAGTGCGTATGCTCAAGGCTCTCCCGACGCGTGATGCACTCCTCCCGATGATTGCCGTGATGGTCATGGTCCGCGAAGAACGCATGTGCGTTGTGGACATTCTCCGCAAGTTGCCCAAGCGCTTTACCGTGAGCGACCGCCTCAAGGAATTCCCGACTGAAAAGTCCAAGGCAAAGCTTGCCGAAATCCGCGAAAAGAATCTCGGCGAAAAGCTGTTCGGCGCGCTTGCCGCAAAGCCTTCCAAGTTTGCAAAGGACAAGACTTTCCAGGGCAAGATTGTGTCGCTCAACGAAGTCGATGGTTACCGCATGGAATTCGATTCTGGCGACATCATTCACTTGCGCCCGAGCGGAAACGCTCCGGAATTCCGCTGCTACGTGGAAACCGAAGGCAAGGACCGCTCCGCTGAACTCCTCGCCGAATGCCTGAAAATTATGGAAGGCTGGCGAAAATAGGTGTGAGCTCGGGGCTTGCGCCCCTATGAGCGATGAGGTCGGACCTTCGGTCCTTTGAGTGTTGGCGGAAATAGAAGAAAGAACGCCCGCTTCGGCGGGCTTTAGACGAAAGACGAGAGAGGCGGCGGTGTCGCTTGAGTTGATAGAACTTAGAGATAAAGCAATATTCTAAGTTCTAAAAGCGCAGCGGTCTAAGTTCTAAGTTCTTTTTTTTGTATCTTATATCCCGTATGTTCAAAAAGTTTCTTGCGTTTGCGCTTACCGTAGGTTCCCTTGCGTTTGCCGGGGAGTATTGGCATTTGGATCCGGGCGGCGTGACAATGAAGTTCTTGTCGATGCAGGTTTCGCCGCGTGCGGCTGCTCTTTCGGGCGCTGGCGTCGCTGATCCGGGCCGTGTTTCGGAAGTTTCGCGCAATCCACTTGCCATGAGTGTTGCAAATGAAGCTGAATTCGGACTCATCCAAGTGATTTTTGGTGAAGGCGGTGCAGACAATTTTGTTTCGGCCTATTACGGACTGCCTATTGCGGATAAGTTTACACTAGCGTTCGCGGTGGACTTCTTGGGTTACGACGATATTGAAGGTCGTGACGAGAATGGTCTCAAAACTTCGGAATATGGTTCTTACGCTTGGTCGCTCTTGGCTGGTTTTGGTAGCAGATCCAAGATTTTCAACTGGGCGGCTTCGATGCGTTTTGCAACGCAGACAATCGATGACGAGACCGGTTTTCTTTTCACGTTCGATGCGGGTGGCTCTTTCCGCGTGAACCAATACCTTGCTTTTGGCGCGAATTTCACGAATCTCGGTTTTGCAAGCAAGTATGATGATGCTAAAGAAGCGGCTCCGCTTGCGCTGCAGGCGGGCGTGACTGGGTTCATCCCGATTCTGGACCGTTGGATGGTTCACTTGTCTGTTGACGCATACCGCCGTGCCGATACTAAGGCGCAGCTCTTGCTTGGCGGTGAAGTTGTCTACTTTGATATGCTTCATTTTCGCATGGGTTATGCGTTCCGCCCCGATACCGAAGATTCAGTTAGCGGAGGTCTCGGAGTAACGTTTGGCATGGTTGTATTCGATTATGCTTACAGCCCGCGTCCAGCGTTTGAAGGCGGGAACCATTACATCGCGGTCGGCGTCAAGTTCTAGGCAAACGAATGTTCTGATATTTTTTGGCATGAGTTCCATTCGCGGAGCTCATGTTTTTTTATTTGATAGCAAAGACATCCGCGGCTGATTCTCAAAGCTTTGGCGGCTCTGCTTTTGTTGCCGTCGTTATCATCGAGAGCTTTTTGGATAAATGACCATTGGGGCGCTGAGGCGCGTTGCGCTTGGTTTGCGAGAAATCCATTTACATCGCAGGCTTGTTTTTTTGAAAATTCTTCTGCAAGGACTTCTTCCAGTGAAATTTCGTGCGGCATTAAAAGAGCGTATCGCTGTAGCACGTTTTTCAGTTGGCGGATGTTTCCTGGCCAGTTGAATTTGGATAATGTTATTATTTCTTCGTGCCGGAGCGGGAATTGTTTTGCAAAAGTTTTCTCGGTGATTTCATTCCACACTGTTGTCGTGATTTCTGCGAAATCAACCCTGTTGCGGAGTGGCGGGATGACGATGGGGAAGGCACTTAATCGGAAGTACAAGTCTTTGCGGAAATTGCCGTCGTTGATTTCGTTTTGCAGGTCCCTGTTCGTGGCGCATACGAGTCTGAAGTCTACAGGTTCGCTTTGCGTTGCCCCTAGCGGGAGCACGGAGCGTTCTTGTAGAATGCGTAACAGCTTGCTTTGCATGTCGAATGGCATTTCGCCGATTTCGTCGAGGAAAAGAGTGCCTCCGTTTGCGGCCTGCACAATGCCTTGATGGTCGTTTGCAGCTCCGGTGTAAGAGCCTTTCTTTGCGCCTTCCAAGAGGCTTTCGGCGAGGTTCCTTGCGATGGCGCCGCAGTTAAGCGCAATGAAAGGTCCCTCGCATCGTGGGCTGTTTTTGTGGATGAACCTGGCGGCGATCTCTTTACCGACTCCGGATTCCCCTTGCAAAAGTACGGGAATGTTGGAACGTGCGGCTATAGACAGCAGTTTTTCGTGTTTTTTCATAGACCTTATGGTCCCCTCGATTTAGAGGTTTTCTACTTATATAAACACGCTTTTTTCGCCAGATATTTCGGTAAAATTTTATTTAAAAAAGCCCCGCCAAAAAGCGGGGCGACAAAAGTCAAAGTGGAGTGTAATTAGTTTTGCGTGATTGGTATTGCGATGCTGCTAAGGCATTCCAAGAACTTCTCATGGTCGGTGTTCTTGTAACTTGATACATAGAAGTACAAGTTGCCATAGTCATCATGGTTGTTATTGACTGAGAAATATGGGAGGTTTTCTGTTTTGCAGAGATTCTGGTCCACCGTCTTGTAGATGGCGTAACTGCTGCAGGTCGTGGTGCCGTCAGTTACTTCGACAACGGCTTCCCTGTTGGTGTGGCCTGTGTAGTGGAGTGTTGTTTCTGCCTTCTTGACGGTCACGGTGTAAGTCTTGTCGCCAATCTTAAAGGTTTGGTTTGTCTTTGTGCTTTCGATAATTTGAACGCCGTTTTTTTCGATGCTTTGGGCGATGCTGCTGGCTTGGTCTTTATTGTCCATAATATTGATGACATCGTCCATGTGGCTTCGGCGGGCGAGATAATCGTACAATTCTACCATAAAGCTGGATTCCATGTAGCCTCTTTCCTGTTCGTCAGCGACGTAAAGGTCCATGTGGTATTCAACGCTGATGGTGACTTTTCCTGGAGCGTAAGTGTAGGTTCGAGTCTCGTAACGGGTGTTTGTAGAGCGTTCTTGTTCGCCTGTTTTTCGGTTGCGTCCAATGCCAGTATAGACCCAGCTCCCGTAAATGTTACCTGCTTTGCCACCCACGTACAGTTTGCCGTAATTGTCGGCTCCACCTTCGTAATAATCGTAGAGGACTAGCGTATCGCCGATGAATTCGTACACGGAGGAATCAATTACAGCGTTTTTTGTTACAGTTTTCCAAATCAAATTGTTGTTTTCTAGATCGCAACGATTTCCGTGGACATTGGTGAATGTTGATACCAGCAATTGTTGCGATTCATCGACGTAGAGAGATCCTGTTCGCGATAATGGATCGTCGTTGGAAAAGCTGTTGGCACTTGATGGATTGTCGTCACTGCAGGCGGCGATGAGGAATGCGGATGCCACTGCCGTAAGCCAGGTGTATTTCATGGTTTTCTCCTTTTTTTCCTAAAACACTCTTCTTTATGGGGTTGAATATAGTAAATGGAGGTTTTGGGATATAGCTTGCACCCTAGCCAGTCGCATTTTAAATTTCTATTTTTGCCCGCGCGCGGCGGTAAAGTGCCGTCGCAGACATAGACACAATAAGGCGCCCGCAAAACGGCGCCGGAAACCAAAGTGGCTGGCCAGATGGGTAGGCTTGGGCACGACAATCGCGAGGAAAGCGGTTGCGCTCGAAGCTGAGAGGTTTGGTGGCCCAAAAGGAAAAAATGAGTCAAAGAATCGTATGCAAGTTCGGTGGCAGCTCTGTCGCCGACGCAGGTCAGTTCAAGAAAATCAAGGCCATTGTCGAAAGCGACAAGAACCGCAAAATCATCGTCGTTTCTGCTCCGGGCAAGCGTAACCCGAAAGAAACCAAACTGACCGACCTCCTCTACAGCACCTATGATCTCGCCTCCAAGGGCCTCGATTTCTCCACGCCGTGGAACTTGATCCGCCAGCGCTATGACGAAATCTGCAAGGATTTGGGTCTTGAAGACAAGCTTACCGAAGACCTCGACAGTCTCGAAGACAAGCTCAAGAACCATCCGGAATCCGTGAGCACGGACTTCCTCGTAAGCCGTGGCGAATTCCTCTGCGCTCGCCTCATGGCAAAGTATCTCGGTGCAAACTTCGTCGATAGCTACCCGCTCATCACTTTCGATGACAAGTATCGCATTGCTCCGAAGACCTACGAAGAAATTGCAAAGGCTCTCGGCGACGAAAACCAGCTTTATGTCTTGCCGGGCTTCTATGGCTCCAACCTCCGTGGCGAAGTGAAGACCTTCAGCCGTGGCGGTTCCGACATCACCGGTGCCATCCTCGCTAACGGTATTGACGCTGCCAAGTACGAAAACTGGACCGACGTTTCGGGCATGCTTATGGCTGACCCGCGCATCGTCGAAGGCCCGCTCCCGATTGAATACGTGAGCTACCGCGAAATCCGCGAACTCGCTTACTCCGGTGCAAGCGTGCTCCACGACGAATCCATCGCTCCGTGCCGCGCCAAGAAGATTCCTATCAACATCCGCAACACGAACCGTCCGCAGGATCCGGGTACCATCATTGGCCCGACTCCGGAAAGCGCAAAGCTCCCGATCACGGGTGTTGCAGGCCGCAAGGGCTTCTCGATGATCTACATCGAAAAGTCCATGATGAACAAGGAAGTCGGCTTTGGCCGTCGCGTCTTGGCCGTTCTCGAAAGCGAAGGACTCTCTTACGAACTCTGCCCGAGCGCAATTGACTCCATGAGCATTGTCGTGGATTCCAAGGCTCTCGACGCTGTTCAGGACGTTGTCCTCGAAGACATCACTCAGCAGATGCGTCCGGACCGTATCAAGATTTTCCCGGGCATCGCTCTTATCGCTACCGTGGGTCACGGCATGACGAACAAGATCGGTGTTGCTGCAAAGCTCTTTACGGCTCTCGCCGAAAGCAAGGTGAACGTTCGCATTATCGACCAGGGTTCTTCCCAGATCAACATCATCACCGGTGTTGACGAAGCCGATACCGAGAAGGCCATCAAGGCCATCTACGCCGCCTTCGTGAAGTAACGCAAGCGTTCTCGCTGTAGAGTCTAGCTTGTCATTCCCGCCTCCGAGCGGGAATCTCCATTTCTCCCCCAACCATAAACGGTCGGGGGTGTTTTTTTATAACTGTAATGGAGTTGTTGCTTTTTGTAATGTATTGTATTATATTTGTATATGAAAGGAGGTACTTTATGCCGACAACGGTTTTGCAAGTCCGAATGGATGAGGAACTTAAAAATGAGGCTGCCAAGCTTTTTGAAAATCTGGGAATTGACATTCCCACGGCTATTCGTATTTTCTTCAAACGTGCAATTGCTGAAAAGGGGATTCCCTTTGAATTGCGTGAACCCACTGCTGCATATGATGCCGGTTCTGGCTGGAAGGCCTTTATGGATTTGCGCAGGCAGGCGCAGCGTGGTGGTGCCGCAGGCATGAGCGAAGAAGAAATAGAATCTGAAATAGCAGCTTATCGTGCTGGGAAATAAATTCCGTATATGGTTTTCGCTGTTATTGATACCAATGTTATCGTATCTGCGTTGATTACGAAACGACTGGATTCTCCCGTGTTGCAAGTTATGCAAAGGATTTTCTCAGGGCGTGTCTGCGTTTTGGTCAACGATGAAATTCTTGCAGAGTATAAGGAAGTTCTTTCACGCCCTAAATTTGAATTACAAGCGGAGACAATTGATACTGTTATTGCAGAGTTGCAAAAACGCTGCATTAATGTTGATGCTCCTCCTAGCGGTGTTGTGCTTCCTGACCCCAAGGACGTTGTATTTTATAATGTAGTCCTTGCTCAACGTGATAAAGATGCGCATTTGGTTACAGGGAATATAAAGCATTTTCCTGTTTGTGATTTTGTTGTAACTCCACGTGAATTTCTAGAAATTGTTGATTTGCCTTTGCAGCCGATGCTTGTAAATGATTTTCGGAATCGATACAGACCTTAAAGTGAGTCAATGCCCCCAACCTAAAAGGTCGGGGGCTTTTTATTTTGTATTTTTGCAACAGGAGAATTTCGAATGAACGAAGAAAAAGTTTTTGTCCCTCAGAACAAACGAGAAACTTTTATCTCGGTGGCGATAGTCCTTATGCTTGTTTATTGGCTTGTCAAGGACTTGGTTCCTTTAATCAATACCGGTGCATACGACCGCATAACTCCGGGGTGGATTTTCTTTAAAATCCTTTGGCTGTATTTAGGTTTTGTGGCGATTCACTTGGCCCCGCAAAAAGTGGAATTTATTGAAGACGAGTTTGTGCGTATTACCTTTATCCTTAGAAATAGCATTACGATAAGGTTGGCCGACTTTAATATTTCAGGTAATAAAAATTTGAATGGGGAATGGAGCGGCATGCTACGGGCTAAAGGCCGGAACATGTTTTTTTCATCCCAGTCGTTTCCAGAATTTGAAAAGTATCTGAATAACGATACGAAAAATTCAAGCGAACAGCATGAAGATAATGTATATGTGTCTCGTGGTAAGCAATGGCTCGTTTGCATGATTATGGGTATTGTGTGTTTTGGGTTTGCTATCGGCTGGAATTTATCGACGACCCTGAATTCGCATCCTTTAAAAGACAATGTCTTTTTTTGGATTTTTGTAGCGGTTTATACTCTTTATGTTTGTTTTCTAGTTATTCATTTGTTCCCGAAAAAAGTGAAGATACTTGAGGATGGCTCAATGTGTATTATTTTTGCATTGGGAAATTCTGTAAAGTTAGAACCTGGAAAATTCAAGCTTAGAAGGATGAAAAATCGTAGTTTGATTGTTGCTCACTGGAGCGGTTTTATTTTTGCCCGGGGCCGGTTTATGATTTTTAATTCTGGTACTTTTCCAGAATTCGAAAAATATTTGGTTTAATAAGTTGTAAGTTTCGACGCGTAAAGGAGGAAATAAAGTGGAAGAAAAATCTGGTTTCCATGGCAACCTAGCTCTGCTCAGGGTTTGTGCCATAATGCTTATTGCAGACGCGTTGCAAAAATCTATAGGTTTGTCGTGGACGCTGTTGATGTCTGAAGCAAACGATGATACTTTGGGTTGGGCGTATGTCCCGTTTGGCTTGCTTGTGGCAGTGTTCGGTGTGATTTCGCTTGTGAAAAAGAATACGCTGATTTTAAAAATCTATGCCGTATTGATGCTCGTTTCGATGGTAGGGGGAACAATTGGTTTTGTTCGTCATGGATTGAATTTTAGTGCATATTATCGGACGGGCTATATCGTTTGGAATGCTATAGGTCATTTTGTGAACATTGGTGCTGTGATGATGGTTGCGAGTTTCTTGATTGAGACAAAAACTCGAAATGAAAATGCGCACGTTGTGAAAAACAAGAATCTAGGCTTGCTTCGTTTTTGTGCTGCTGTCTTTTTGGTAGATGGGTTGAACAACATTATCAATATGTTGGCTGCGGGTGATTTTAAAGCGTTCTGGGGAATGTCTGTTTTGTGGACTTTTGTTCCTATAGCGGTGGGGTTGTATGCACTTTTGAAGAAGAATTCGTTGGTTCTGATGGCTTATTCTGTAATCGCATTTGTAGCAACAGTTTGGAATACGATCCTAGATGCGCAAGAACGTTTTATCACCGCTTTTTATGTCGGCAATGTTGCTATAGGATTCCTTTTCAATTCGTTCTTTGTCGTTTGCGTGGCGACGTTCTTTATTGAACCGGAACGGACTAGATGTTATTTGCAAAAGGCTAAGCACGCATTTTTATTCTGGAAAAACACGACATAAATATTTTGTATCTTTGCACTTGGAGGTTTTAAATGAGTGAAGGAGAAAAGAATCAATTTAACGGCAACTTGGCTCTGCTCAGAGTTTGTGCGATAGTGCTTATCGTAAATGTATTCAATATCATAATCAAGATGTTGTTTATAGCTTGGCGTGGCGGGTTGCTTGCTTCGCTGTGGAGCGCTCTTACGACTTCGTCATTTGAAGATTTTCTTGCGACGGGCGGGTTGTTGATTGCGTCTGGTTTGGCGGGCCCGATTATGCTTGGGCTTTTGGCAATTGTACTTGCTTTAGGGGCTGGAATTTTTGCACTTGTCAAAAATAACGTAATTGCTTTAAAAGTTGTAGCAGTGGTTATGCTTATTTGGGCGTTTGCAGGGCCTATTACTCTCGGTTTGGGTGGCGAGTTTCGGAATATGCCTGGTGTGATAGCTTCTTTGATTTTTAACGAGAATCTCGTTGTTGCTATCGCCGCATTCTTTATTGCACCTAAAAAGCGTGTAGAAGAAAATAATGAAGCCGTGGTTCATGAAGGCTTTAATTTAGACCTGTATCGTTTTTGTGCGGCGTGTTTTCTTGTAGTTGGTTTGGTAGGTACTGCGGGTGCTATGTTCGGGTACGCATTCTCTTTGCCACGTGTTTTAATATACTTTGCCTTTGCGATTGCCTGCATTGTTGCGCTTGCGAAAAAGAATGCGGGTATTTTGGTCGCGTGCTCTTTAGCGATGGTTGTTCAAATTATATGGAGTATATTCCAAATGACTTATATGGGTGAATTGGACGTTTTTATGAAGACAAGTGCGATTGTGGGTTGCTTCTTTAATACAACGTTTGTTGTTTGCGTGGCGACATTCTTTATCGAACCCGAGAGAACTCGGACTTATTTCAATAAAGTCAAAAACTTATTTATCAAGCAAAAGTAGACAACTTGATTTTTTGCAAAAAAATGCCGCCGATTTATTCGGCGGCAATAGGAAATTCCCGTGTTTTTTTATTCAAGTCCGTTGTAGTCTTTTAGGCAGCGAACGGAGTAACCACGCTCTTTCTGGTTATAATCGTCTATATTAAATCCCATGAATTCCTTGCGGTAATCTAGGACGGCACTAACAGCTCTATCCTTATTGGCTTCTGTTGCTGTCCAGAAGTTGGCGAAGAAATGTTCATCGTCGAAACTCATTCTACTATGCTCACCCGAGCTGACAGCGTATGCCCCTAAATAGGATCCTGTCGGTATTGCGGAGAATCCGTAAGGGTCTGTAGATTCGCTGATGGCGATTCTTGATTCTGTGCCCCATCCTTTAGCAGACTTCAAGGCTCCTGAAGCGCCGGTGACTCTCGTGACAAAGTCGGCAAGCTGTTTCCATTCGGCATAAGTGGGGATGTGCCATTCGGGTGGGCAAACTCCTTGGTGCGGATTGCTTATTTTTGCGCTTGCAGATACCATTCTGTAATTTGGATGTATATTCATTGCTGCAGACCATGTGTAGAGTCTTCCGCCTACATTGCAAGTTTTATCGTCCCCATAGCAAAAAGTTCTTTCGAACAAGTTCTCGTTGTCTTGGTTGTCATAGTTCAAGTTTTCGGCCATCCATGTCTGTAAACCGATTAAGACTGTCTTGTATTCATGTCCATCGCGTGTGTCTTTGAGTGTGCTGTATTTTATTTCGTTGTTGAAGTAATATTCTTTCGGGCTTTCGTAAACCGATGCCGGGCGCCAATTGCCGTTGCCTCCATCGCAAATGTAAGCTGCTCCCGTTATATTGTTCTCCATCAGTGAACCGGATTTCTTTGCTGTACATGGTTTCGCGTGGGATCTTTCGGTGGAATTCATGAGTCTCCAAATACCTTCTTCGCAAACATATTGTTTGTTCAAATTGTAGCTGGATTCTATTGTCACCTTGAAAAATTCGCCATCCTTGCTGTCGGTACAGTTGCCAAAGCCGTAAGCGTGACCTAAAAATGAGCTAAGATATTTTTCGAATGGGGGTACGGGCTTCTGTAAATGTTCGAGATTCCTACGCATTTCTTTTATTTTAGAGTCGTTTGGTATCATATCTGCCATATCCACGATGTCTTCGGTGTTGTCTAATTTGCCGTCTTCTGCGAAATCAGCTGTTACGCTGTTGAGTAATTTTCGTAGTGTGGATTCAGTTGAGGGAGTAGTTATGATAATTGCTGCGGCTAATAATTTAGCGTCATCTTCTGTGTTGCCGAAAATACTCAGATCCTCGAAGGAGTGGCTTACGCTACCGAAATTAAAGGCCTTCATTAATTCCTGTTCTGCTGCGGCCTTTGCGGCTGAAACGTTTTTGTATTGTCCGCTTTTTGTGAATAAATTTATTACGCGTTTGTGAGCGAGATGACCCAGAACGTTAATGTTTACGTTCTGGCGGTTTTTTAAATCGACAATTTCTTTTAGCGTAATATTCCAAACTAAATCTCTGTCGGCATATTCGCTGAAAAAGTTGCCGTTGACTTGCAATAGGGCGTATTGGTTGGAGAGCGAAATCTCGGGGGATGTGAATTGGCCTAGTTTTCCGGTGACTTTCCATTGAAAACTTGTTTCTGTTGAATCAAGATTTTTATCGAGCTCGTATAATTTTACAACGCTGCCGACGCTATAAGGGCCTTTTTCGGCGACGCCTTTGAAAACTTGTTTGTCGATGGCGACTGTCTGGATGATATCGCCGGCGTTGACTGAACTGGAACTTGAATTAAGTGTGACACTTGAACTTGATTTTGCCGTGCTATTCGAACTGGAGGGATTGCTACTTGAACTTGATTTTGGAGTGTTGCTCGAACTGGAAGGCTTGTTGCTTGAACTAGAGGCGATAACGCTGCTGGAGCTTGTAGCTTTGCTGCTAGAAGATTTTTCTTCGCTGTCTTTTCCACTTGATTTGTTTTCGCTAGAAGAACTCTTGTCGGAATTCCCTTTGCTTGAACTAGAAGAAATTTTTTGGCTGGAAGAGGATGATTTTTTCTGAGAGCTGGACGATTTTTTTGTGCTGGAAGAGCTTTCGGGAGTCCCGATGTTTTCCCAGTCTTTATCTTTGCATTTATAGTTTGCATCTTTCTCTTCGACAAAGACGATTTCACCTTCTCTTTTGTCGTCGCATTTGCCCAAGTCGTAGATTGTCTCGACTGACGTTTTTTCAGAGATTTGTGGTTCGGTGCTTGTTCCGGAATCATCGCCGCACGATGATATAGACAGCGCTATAACGGAAAGGGCTAAATATTTTGTCCATTCTTTATTCATGTTGTTCTCTGAAAATGTGGGGCTTTATCTAAAGATAATAGATCTTTTTAGGTTGTGTGATGACTGTGGCTATAGAAAAATAGTGTAATCAATAGGAAATCCCCGTGGCTCATCGCACACGGGGATTATTTCGTTCACCATCGTTACAAGGGTATGGAACAATAGACAAGAGCGAACTTAGAATCTGTCTATCAGTAAGAGAGGTGTAACCTTGCAACGACAGCAGAGGTGTAACTTTTTGCACTGTCACCCCGGACTCTGTGCCGTGAAGAATTCGTCAAAGAATTCACTGGATTCTTCGCTACGCTCAGAATGACGGTCAAAATGTCATTCTGACGCCGTAGGCGGAAGAATCCAGTCACAGTTCCGGATGACGATGCGGTGCATTACTCCGCACGCAGTTTCTTTGCTGCAGCAACCAAATTCTTGAGGCTTGCCGTCGTTTCCGTTTCGCCACGAGTCTTGAGACCGCAATCCGGGTTGACCCACACGTTTTCTTGCGGAATCTTCGCGATGATCTTGTGGAGAGCGTCAACGATTTCCTGTTCGGACGGAACGCGCGGAGAGTGGATGTCGTAAACACCCGGGCCCACCTGCGTCTCGAACTTGGCTTCGTTCAAGGCGTCGAGCAACTTGAGGTCAGAACGGCTGGCTTCGAACGTGATCACGTCGGCATCCATAGCGTCGATATCGCGGACAATGTCGTTGAATTCGCTATAGCACAT
>Ga0310786_10003503_pt1 | contig 22811 bp, 17 predicted proteins | sample AusTroGonzalo_MG_FD_203881 | JGI IMG/M metagenome (GOLD analysis project Ga0310786, IMG submission 203881) | Bovine rumen microbial communities from tropical cattle in Woodstock, Queensland, Australia - Gonzalo_03 (v2) (version 2) | ecosystem: Host-associated > Mammals > Digestive system >...
CTTGCGCAAGCAAACCCGTTGAAATCAGCGGCACCGACGGCTCGGATGTGCCGCCGGCATTTGCCAATTTTCCGGATATTCCGTTTCCCGAAAAAGCATTTCTTGATTTGGAAGACACAAAAGCTCTGGGCAGCGGCGAAAATTGGATTGGCAGCGTCACATACACGGCGCCGTATAATGCCAGCCGCATCTTTGATTTTTACATATCCGAAATGCCGAAACTTCGTTGGGCAGAAGTGGCCGTTGTGCGCACAAAGATAAGCCAAATGACCTATTTCAGAGACAACCGCGCTCTTCAAATTTTAATTGAAACGGCCGGTGATAACAAATCAAAAGTAACCGTTACGGCCATTCCCAATCAGACCATGACAACACATTAAAAAAAACACCTCAACAAAGGAGATTTTATCATGTTCCACTTTTTCACTTTAGGCGGCAAGCAATTTTGGGAAGATGTTTTTTACTACCAAAAATGGCGCATCCAACGCCATTGGCGCACAAAAAAATATCGCTTGCTCGATAATTGGGATATTTGCCGTGCCAAGGGCACTTTTGAAGAATGCCGCACAGCTTTCGTTAAATTTATCGAGGTTTATGAAATACCGCGTCAAAGCGGAAAAATGGTTATATTGCTTCACGGATTGGGCGAAAGCAAAAATATTTTCAAACCGCTGATAAAGCCTTTGGAAGAAAAAGGGTTTCACGTTGTGGCCATAAATTACCCCTCCACGCGCAAATCCATCAAAGCGCATATTGATCAACTTGATTTTTTCTTAACGCATATTGAAGACATCAGCGAAGTTTCTTTTATTACCAAAGGCACCGGCTGCCTGATTTTAAGATATTTACTTAATGCCAGCTTTGAATGGAGCAAAAAATTTAATATCGGCAGAATTATCAACGTTAATCCGGACAACACGGGAAGTGAAGTTTGCGCCACTTTTGCACGTTTCAAAATTTTTAATTTCATTTTCGGCAAAGCCTTAAAAGAATGCTCTCCCGAAAATGCCGACAAAGTTCCCGTTTTGCCCGAAAACATCCCTTTGGGCCTTGTTTTTTGCGAAACGTATTTTGATAAATTTATGTCGCCCATAACTTCGCGTTACAAAGGCATTGATATCCCCGGCGAAAAAAAGGAAGAAGATTTTTCCCCCTCGCGCATTCGTCTTAAAAATTCCGAGTTGAACATTTTTGATAACAAAAAACTCATTTCGGCCTGTGTTAACTTTTTAACTCAAGGAAAATTTTAAAGATAATGTAACAAATTTTTCTTTTCATTTGTGATAAAATATGATACAAGTGAGGGTAGAGATCAATGAAGTCTGTTTTTATAACAATATTGCTGTTTGCAGCCGTTATGCTGGCCATTCACTTTGGCGTGTTTAATTTTATGTCCAGCACCGCCGCTTATTACTTGAGTTTCGGCTTATTGATTATTGTTTTGCTTATTGCTCTCAAAACTTTGGGCAACCCGTTTGCAGGGAAGGATAAGTCCGATGAAAAAAAATAAATTGAAGAAAATATTTTTAATCATCTTGTGCACATGGCTGAATGTATTTTGCTTAAACATGCAATCGGCATACGCCCAAAGTGTAACGGGTCATGTGGATTATAACTCTTTCAATCAAGGGGTTAAAACCGGTGCTGACCTGAAAAATAAAGTAAACAGCCGTAATGAAGGCAGAAGCGTTTTGGACGGTTGCAAGCCGTGGAGCGAAAAATATGCCGACATTCAGGCTTGCATCCTTTGCCCCGTATTCGACGTTATCTTGAAAACAGACCAAAGCATGGCCACCATGTCTTTCAAATCGTTGGCCGGAAGCTTTCGAAATGTCATTATTGTTGTGCTGGCTCTTTTCATTGCCTACCACACCTTGCTTACCGTCAGCGCCGTCACAAAACAAGACGTTGCCAAATATCTGCAAACCATATCCATACAAGCCTTTAAGGTTTTGGTTGCCGTTCTTTTACTGACCAATTCAAACTACATATACAACTATGCCATCAACCCCCTTATGAAGGCAGGGCTCGAATTCGGCCTGACGATTATTGACTCAAAAGTTGCCGCAGACTTAAAATCAAACACAGATATCGCAGCCATGCCTAAAGGCGTTATATCTCAAGATTTGCTCGGTCAGGTTTTAGCAACAATTAATTTGTTCAGCAAATCAAGCGCCGAATTGCCGGCCATCGGCAGTTCGCTTATTTGTGTTTCAACCCACACGGCCTCTTGGCACGGCATCATTCCGGATGTTTCCATGTTTATCGAGGGTCTTGTGGCCTATGCCTTCGGTTGGTGTATCACGCTTGCTTGCTGTTTTTATTTGCTTGACAGCGTTGTGCGTTTCGGCATCTTCTGCACATTGTTGCCGTTTTTAATTGCCTGTTGGCCGTTTAAAATCACCATGAAATATACCAAAGCCGGATGGGATATTTTTATGAACACATTTTTCAATTTTGTGATGATGGGACTTGTCATTTCACTTTCATCCGAATTGTCTGTTCAAGCGTTGACGGGCGGCTCGGGCGGCAAAGACGAGCTTGAAACACTTCTTCAAGGCGCCGGTTCCAATGACATACAAGCCTTAAAAGAAGCCATGAGTTTAGACGGCACAAAATTCTTGGTTTTGATTGCCTGTTGCATTTTTGCCTTTAAGCTTGTCGCCCAAATCGGTGAGCTTGCCAATGCCGTTTCCTCAACCTCCGGACCTAAAAACAACATCGGCGCCAAATTGGGCGGTTTGGCTGCGCAAGCTGCCACCAGAGTTGCCATGGGCGGTAAAGGCGCTGACGGCAAACGAAGCGGCGGTGTTGTAGGTGCGGCCGCAAAAATTACGGGGATCAGCGCTGCGGCAGGTAGCATTAAAGACAGAATCAACGCTCATTCCGACAGCATTCGTCAAAAAATTGCCGGTGGCGCACCCGCCGGCAGCGGAGGTTCAAGCAAGAACACTTCGAACAATACGACAAGTGCCGGCGGCAATAATGCGGGCGATAACGGTTCCGGCGCTCCGGACAGCGGCTCCGACGGGGAAAACGATGAGCATACAAGTGCCGGCGACGGTTGGAGTGATGATACGTCCACTTGGGATTAAATAGGCGGAAAACAAGATGAACTTATTTAAGAGCAACATATTTTCTTTTTTCAAAACAATATTTGCAATATTGTGTGTTGTTTGTATGTTGTCTGCCTGTTCTTCTACCGGCGATAAAGATATGACCCTTATGGAAGGTGATTTAACGGGTGAAGAAAATGACTTGGATGAGCAACAACGTGCCTGTTGGCAATCCGAACTTTTAGCCGCTTTTTATGATGCTATGGCGGCATCCTCACTTAAGGCATATCCTAAAGTTACCGCCAGCGCCATGCCTTTCATGATGGTTGCGTTTGCCTTATGGCTTGGATTGCGCATCTTAAAACATATCAGCTCCGTTGTTGAAGAAAGCCCCTCCGAAGTGTGGACCGAAGTCGCGCGAATGGCGTTTGTGTGTCTTGTTTGCGGGCTTTTAGCCTCATCAACAACATTTCTGTTGTTTGTCTTAAACAGAATCATTTTTCCGATTTATTATGCTTTTTTAGAGTATGGAAGCGAAGTTTTAAACGCGCTCACGCAAGGGCAAGATATGGATTCCAAAGGCATATTCTTAGGCCAAACCGAAACTTTTAACGGCAAAGTCCAAAACGGCTTCTGTATTGTTTATACCAACACTTTGACCTGTCAAGCCCCTACCCCTTCGCAAATTGCTTTGGAACAAGGCGCGGGCTCTTTTCCGGCAGGCCCGTCCGAAATGATGCAATGCCTTACTTGTGCCACAAGTGACCGCATGCAAATCGGTTTTACTTTAAGCACATTTTTAATGACCATGAATACCATTTCGGCGGCTTTATGCGGCTTAATCTTGTTTGCCATTTTTGCCATCGTCAAGATTGCTTTTGTTTTCTACATGGTTGACAGCATTTTCAGAATGAACATTATGGTCATATTACTGCCGTGTTTTATTTTGGCGTATCCGTTTAAATTTACGCGTAAGTGGACCAAAATAGGCTTTTTATCCGTCTTAAATTCATCTGCAATCATGGCCTTTATCGCCATTTTAATTGCCATGTCGCTTTTGGCCATGCAATATATTTTGAGCGACAACGCCGATTTATTCGGTACACGCGCCAACTACTCCGAGTTCGGAGTTATGCCTCTTTCGCTTATCTTAATTGCATTTTTAATCTTAAAGAGCATCGGCATTGCCGTTTCGCTCGCCGATACCATTGTCGGCGGCGGCACCGGCACGGATTTCCAAAAGAAAATTGCCGCTTTTGCCGCATGGACGGGCAAAAAAGTATTTTCTGCGCTCACGGGCGGATTAGGTAAAATACTCCTTCAAAATCCGACCGTCCAAAAAATGAAAGAAGCCAGAGATCGCGCAAGAGATAAACTTAATAAAATGGCGGGGAGGTCTTAAAATATGAAAAAATATATTTTATATCTCCTTCTTCTGACAGCTTTTTTCCCGTTTTTTAACGCAAGAGCAGAACGTTTAATGACCGATCAAAAAATCCAATGCGGTTTTACCGAAGGTCAAAAAGGCGGTGAAGTTGTTGAATGTGACGTCATGACCCATGCCTGTATTGTTTGCACCGAAACCAAAAAGGGCACCGGATGGAAAACGGCTTTAACGGCCGGCGCTTACTCACAAAAAGTTCAAGTTTACAAATGCGTTTCTCAAGGTGCTTCATACGGTAAATCTTGCAAACTCGCCATGAACGGCGGTTTAGAGGGAGACGAATGGAGCAATCACCTTTGGGGCTTGGTTCGAGGTGCGGAAGTTCAAGGTAAAAACTGTATTGTTTACAACTACTTTATCAAATATGCCAACTGCTACGGCTGTGTTGTTGTCCAAACATTGACCTCTGCTTTTACAAAAGCAGCCGGCAAGGCCTATAATGTTTCAAAAGAGGCTGCCAACATCATTGCGCTCATCGGTATGGCTTTATGGCTTTCAATGTTTGCCCTAAAAAATGTTTCGTCTTTTGCAACTTTAGAGCCGATGAAAATGTTGCAGGAATTCTTTGTGCAATGCTTTAAGGTTATACTTGCTCTGGTCATTATCAATTCCGGCTTAAAAACAATTATTAACTACATACTTATTCCGATTGTTTCAACCGGCACGGATATTGCCGACACCATTACGGCAAATGTTTCGGACGTTATTTCCGGCAACGTCACGAATTTGGATGCGGATGATTTTAAAACAAGCCCCGATGATCCGGGCGCAACAGGAGGAGGCGGCTGATGAAAAAGCTCTTTCTTTCCGTTTTGTTGTTCTTTTCATGCATAATGTTTGCCTTAAACGTGCAAGCCGGTACCTATGTTTCAAAATATAATCACGCATTAAGCCGAAGCGAGAAAAAAGCAATCTGCTCACAGCTTGAGGCATCTGCAAAATCAACTTCCGGCGAACGCAACGGCTTGGGCGGCGGGCCTATTCCCGATGAGGTTTTGGAAAGCATTTATAACACAACGCACAACATTTCCAATTCCGTTATGCTTGTTTCCATTTTGGGCGATACCTTAATGTGCCACGCCACGCATGCCGCCAAAGAAAATCTTGAAATTTTCGGTGTATATCTCGGCTCTTATCCGAACATCCCGATATGGTTATGCGGCGCCGTCATTTACTTTTTCGGCTTTATGCTGATTTTAAGCATTACTTTTTATGTCGTCGATATTTCTTTCAAACTCGGTTTTGCAATCATTCTCATGCCTATCGGCATTGCCTTATGGCCGTTTGAAAAAACAAAAGATAAAATCGTTATTTTGGTTTCGATTTTTCTTAAATCGGCCGCCATTTTTTCTTTCTTAGCCATCACGGTTGCTTACACACTCGGCATGTTATCCGAAGCCCTCTCGGGCTTAAAAGAGGTGTTTGAGGCAATCGCTCAAAACGATACCGACTACATCGGCAACACTTTTACGCTTGATGCCACCACATTTTTGCTTGTTGTGACGGCATTGGCCTACGGCATGAAATTGATTGGTTCATCCCTTCCCGAATATGTTGATAAATTTTTCCCGGACAAAGCTTTCGGCGGGGCATCTCCGATGCACCATTTATCAACGCAAGCCATGGATTTTGCCAAGAAAAAAGTTGTCGAACCCGTTGCAACATTTGCCGGCAATGTTGCCGAAACGCAAGTCGGTAAAGGAGTTGAAAAAGTCGGTAAATTTGCCCGGGGCGGCTATCATGAAGAAATCAAAAGCGGCATTAAAAATATCGGCCGAGCTGCCAGAAATCGCAGAGAAACATTCCAAAAAGTAGGTGTCGGCATCGTGCATCAAAAAGATAAGGCGCTTGCCGGTATTGGCAGAGGATTAAATAATATCAAATACGGTTCAGGCATCGCAGCCGCAAATTTATTGGCAGGCAAACAAAACAGACAAGACTTAAAAAACAAGCTCAGAACGGCACGTGATGAACAAAATCAAAACCTGACCGAAGGAATTGAGCAAAAATACAAGGATGCCCGCGATGCTATCAATCAACGCATTGAGAACAACGAAAACCTCCACGCTCAAGCCAAACAACGCGAACACGAAGAAAAAATGGAAAATGATCCCGCATACAGACAAAAATTTATGAAAAAACAGCAACGTAAAGAAAAATCCGAACAACGGCATAAACAAAGATTGGAAAAAATAGATTCTATTGACGAGCGTTTAAAAAACATTGATGAAAATAAAAAGGCCAATCAAATCAAAACCGAAAAATTTTACGGTTTCATGGATAATGTTGCCAATAACATTAACAACGGCAAACCTTCTGCCCGCTTATTACAAGGCTTACATAATGTCAAAGAAGAGGCATTTAAAAACATAGACACGGGCAAATCCGCCGCAAAAGTAGGCGACGGCTTCTTCAAACGCAATGGTAAAGCTCTTGCCCGCGGCTTAAAGAAAACCGGCGTTACTCTCGGCTTGGGTCTCGCCCAAGTTCCTCTCGGCGTTGTTGCAGGCGCAGGTAATGTTGTCGTTAACACGGTCAATACGGCCGTAAAATTGACCGGCGGTTCTTTAATGGGCGGCGTCAACGCTGTTGTCGGCGGTATTTACGGGGTCAAAAAGATTATACCGAGCATTCAAAAAACATTTCATCGGATGCCTGATATTGCCGTCAATATCTTAAAAACACCCGGTAACGTGTTAGAAAAAACCGGACAAGCCATGCAACACCATAAGAAAAAATAACGGGATGAAAAAAAGATGACAAAGGCAACATTAACATATCAGATTTCAAAATGGCGTTTGCTGTTGCTGACGTTGTTTTTCTGTGCCTTTGCATTTCATGCCGGCGCTCAATCTTTTAACGCAGGGTATTCATGGGGCAGTTCAGGTGACGCGGGGTGCAAAAAAACGGAATGCACCAATTCCACCTGCCAGCTCACACCGCAAGCCAACGGTAATTTGCCGAATGATTGCCCAAACGGTAAAACGGCACGTTACGACGTTGACCCGAACTGCGTTATGAATAAAAACGGCGCGGCCGGTTCTTGTATGGATACCATGCCCGTTTCTTCCATCAAACGTGTGGCCGAAACAAACTGCTATCGTAACGCAGGTTGGGATAGAAAAAGAAATCACTTGGGCACCGACTATTCGGCTTCTGCCGGCACGGTGGTTACCGCTGCCGCAGACGGCACCATTGTGTGGGCGGCCCCGATGAATCGTGCCGGCCGCGTCATTATCATGGAACATGAAAAAAAGTGTCCCTGTTCAAGCAGCGGTTGTGACAACAGATATATTACCGTGTATATGCACTTGCAATCATACATCAAAACCGGCGGCTCGGTTCGCAAAGGAACACCGATTGGTTATGTCGGCGGCTCAAACTATATAGACGGTGTTTTGTATGACCCGCCGTCATCTTCGGCTTACGGTCCTCACCTGCACTTCGAAATTCACAGTGGTGCGTGGAATAAAGGGTACAGCACGCTCAAATCCTCCATTATCAACCCGCTTTGCGATGATATTCAAAGTTTTTGCGGCGGTTGTTCAAACAATGTTGAAGAAGAATGCACCGGCAAACAAAACACCAGTGAGTGGACAACACTTGACCCTGAAGTTGCACAAAACAAAGCCGTTGCCAATCCGCCTCCGGGCATTTCAACCGGTCTCGATCAAACGGAAGGTATGCCTAGTTACAGCGATACCTCTTGCGACTACCACAATTTCATGCTCGAGGCTGAAACGTGCACATTTTGTCCGATGTTTTTGGTGCTCTTTAACACGGCAAGTTCGCTTGCGCAAAAAACATACAACGCCTTAAAAGATTCGCTTATAAATGTAGTTATTATCGCTTTTGCTTTGTGGATTGCGTGGTATATTTTAAAACAGGTTTCGGCATTCGAAACAAAAAAGCCGAGCAAAATAATTCAAGAATTGTTGACACAGTCATTCCGCGTTTTGTTTGTTGTGATTATTTTACAAGCCAGCTACGGCCAAATTTTAAGGCTCACGATTGACCCCATTTTCAACACCGGCATGAATTATGTTCAAACCATTTCGGGCGCCGGAAGCTGCTCTCCTTCCGCCTCTTATATGAAAGATATCAAAGGCTATGACAAAGAATCAAGCGAAAAAGCCGAAGGTGCCTTGCCTATCAGCATGGGGCAAAACATCCTCTGCTCCATCAAGTCCATGCAAGATGCCGTATGGCGTATTGTTGCTTTCGGTCGCGAATGCCGTTGCGTCGGGTGGAAAATAAAAGCGTATATTCCCAGAATTTTACCAAACTTTTCTTACGTTTTCACCGGTGACTTTTTAATCGCCGCCGGCCTGATTTTGCTTTTAGCCTTCCCGTGGTGTCTGATCGATTGTGTTCTAAATATGGCCGTTGCCGCCGCGCTATTGCCTGCCGCCGTTGCCGCATGGGCGTTCAAAATTACGGCCGGTTATTTAAAAACATTATGGAATTTCTTCTTAAATGCAATGTTTAACTTTGTGTTTTTAAGCATCATCTTATACATTATCATTACCGTCGTTAATCAGTTTTTACAGGTTGTTGATCAATATTCCACCGAATACGACAAACTCATTGACCCGATACACGGCTTGGCATTTTGGAGCGTTAACGGCCTCAAACTGCTCATGGTCTGTTTGCTCGGATGGGTATTTTTAGGCAAAGGTAAAGACCTCGCCAAAGAGTTTGCAAAAGCCCCCGATTTAAACATAGGCAGAAAAACGGGCAGTTTGTTTGCACAGGCCGGGAAACGCGCAGCCGTCGGCAGCAAAGACAAAGACGGCAAATATCACGGCGGCGCGCTCGGTATCATCAAGGGCGGTGCCGAAATCGGCGGGCTTGCGGCCGACCGCATCATCGGTTCCCGTGTGCGCCAAAAAGTCAGTAGTGTGCGCAACAACTGGATTATGAACAACAAACATTCCACCAAAACAACCGATGCCAACGGAAACACCGTTTATGAACTCGACAGAAACATTTTCGGTATACGCAATATCTTTAATACAAAAAGACGCGTCACTGTCGGGGCCGACGGCTCCGCCGTTTACACCAAAGAGCGTGAAAAACTCGGTTCACAGATAGGAAATCGGGCTCGTGACACACTCAACGACATTCGCACAAACAAGTTCCAATCACGGGCTGAAAAAATCAAAGATTTGTTTGATGAAGAGCTTAAAGACGGTCAAACGGAACAAATCTCCGATGACGGCAAAACAAGAAGCATTTTCAACGAAAACGGCAAGCTTATCCGCACACAAACAACGCTTGATGACGGCACAATCGAAGTCAGAAATGCCAAAGGTAAGTTTATTGCAAGCAAAAAGGCGGATGCCGACGGTAACACCTTCTTTGAGGCAAATCACAGCCATTTTGCCTATAATTCCGACGGAACACTTCTTTCTGCCGACAAATCTTACCGCAATCCGTTTTTAGGCTTCAGAAAGCAAACGCTCTCTATGCAAAACATGGCCGATCAATCCTCTGCCGTTCCTGATTTTGCCTTCAAACGCACCACAAATTCAAAACGTATGGAAATTTTATCAAGCATTGCCAAAGACGGTTCGCCTGTGCAAGCTTTTGCTCAAAATTACGGCGTTGTTCGCGAACGTGATCTCTCATCTCGTATCGGCACAACATCTTCCGTTTCAAAAGACCATATTCTTTCGGTTCGCCAAATCAAAAATGCCAAAGGTGAAGTTATTCAAGAAGATTTTGCCTTTAATGACAAATATACCAAGTATTTGATTGACAGAAACGGTCAAATTAACACCAACATTATGCAACAGCTTGAACAAGACACAAAATTAACCAAAGAACAAATCCATTTGGCCATAGCCGAAGCTGTTTTGAAAGACAGAAGAATCAAGCTTGAACATAAGTTTATTGATCGAAATGCGTTCTATGAAGACGGTGTCTTAACCGTTATTCAAACCAACCTGGACGGAAGCACAACGCGCCTGACAACCCAAACCATCGGTTCACAGATGCTTGTGGATATGGAAATCGTCAATCAATCAAGCGCCACTCACCTCTTTGACAACGGCGTAATCAATCGTATCATAACCAAGCACGATGGCAAAGATCCCAGCACACACTATGCATTTAACGACCGTATTGTCAAAAATTCTTCCGTTTCAAACCTGATGAACTACAACGGTGATTTTGCACGTTTGGCCCCGACCATCAATAAAGATGCCGCCATGCTCGGCTTGGATGATGGCGATCTTAACGCTTTTGCCACTCAAGAAAAAAACAATCAGGATCAACTGTATGACGGACATTTTGACCCGAGAGAAAGACAAGAAAAACTTGATGCTTTCAAAGAGGCAAATCGTTTCCGCAGACAGGCCGAACAACGGGCATCTCAAGCTTTAAGCGAATTAAATAAGGCCCAAAGTGAGCTTGAAACGCTTCAAGCCTCAATCACTCCCCAAAACAATGCTCAATTACAAGGCCGATTAAACCTTCTTAATCAAAAACTGCAACAGGCTCAATCTGCATATAACAATTCGGTTAATGACTTCAATTTGTCTTGCGAACGCGAAAATAAAGCAAGGTTTGATTTATCCGGCGGCTAGCCCTAAAGTTTTTATTTCCGTTCAAAGAAAATTGTTCAATATTTTCATTTTTGTCTTGCTTTTTGTTGAGTTTTTTTTATGATAACTTCAGTTTATCAGTGTAAAATTTCAAAGAGGCAAAATCATGGAAGAAATTATTTTCCCAAATCAGATTCGTTTGCAACGCAAGAAAAAAGGCGTGTCAATGCAAGCGTTGGCAGATCATTTGGGAGTCAGTTTATCAGCTGTGTCCAAAATTGAAAAAGGTTATCGCCGCTTAAATCAGGAACAGCTTATTTCCGTCGCCGAATTAACGGATTGTTCTTTACAAGATTTGTATGTAAACGAACAAAATTCAAAACAGGAAGTTGTTCAGGCATGGCGCCGCGAACAGGAAAGACGCAGCCGCATCAACATTGATGCCGGCCTTAAAATTTTGGGTGCTGCTTTGCGTCGTTTAAGAACCGATCGTGACCTGACTTTGATGGAAGTCGCCGAAAATGCCGATATGACATTGTCCGTCTATCACCGCATTGAAATGGGCCAACGTGAAGTTTCCGACAAAGAATTCAACAATATTGCCAAAGCTTTGTCCTTAAAACCCGAAGATTTAAAACAAGAAGTCAAACGCTTGAACGATGCCGGCGAACTTGAAGAAATCATGGAAAAAACAGATGCCAAATACAAGTCGCTTGCAACGCCTAAAGGCAGCCATGTTTCAATGTACGGCGTTTACACGGGTGAGCTTCCGGTTATTCGGGTTTACGGTTCTGCCGGTCAAAACGGCAACATCTTGATTGACAAAGAAGATGTTGAAGCCAAAGAAGTTACTTGCCCGTTCCAATTGATGGACAAGCGCGATGCCTATGCCGTTAATTTATCTACCCGTCGTTTGGGCACATTGCTTCCGAGCCGCGCCATTTTGTTTGTTGACCCGCAAGAAGCCGTCAGCGTCGGAGATATTGCTTTGTATTACATCAAAGAAAATGAGGCTATGGTCTTGAGCGTTCGCGAAGATGATAACGGCCAAATATACGGTCTCCGATTTAATCCGGAAGAAAGGCTTGAAATAAGCCCCGACGGTTTAAGTAAATTGCATAAAGTGGTTATCATTAATCTGTAAGAAAAAAGCACCATGAAAAAGTGGTGCTTTTTTTTGCTTTATTAACTTGAAATTTACCCTTATTCGGTTAATATGTTTCTGATATACAACGTTGTTTTTTTTAGGAATTTAAATTATGGCGGACGAGTTAAACAAAAGCGCGGAATTTACAGGAAAGCATCAGGATGAAGAAAACCCGATTCTTATTGCCCAACGCTACTTAAATATTTTCCGTCAAATCCATATTTTCAACAAAAAAAGACAAGACCAGTTTGATGACTCTCTTATTGAGATGTCTCCCGATATTCGCATTTTGCTCAGCACACTTCCCGGCGGTTCGCTTCTTTTGGAGCATATTGCCGAGCTTGAAGAAAAAAGAGGTATTATCCCAAACACTCTTTTAGATGCGGAAATCGCCGAAACTAAAAAAGCCACCAAAGAGGAAAAAGTTTTCTCTTCATTAAAAACAAACAGCAAAAATTCCGACAACACCGCTTTACCGGGCAATTTAGTCAAGGTCTTGCAACAAAACGAAGAAAAACACGCCAAAGATTTGCAGGCATTGACCAATGCTTTTTTGAAGTCGCAAGAAAACATGGCCGATATTTTAAGACAGGCTCTAAACATCAAAACGCCGGAAGAAAAAGAACAGTCTCAAGATACGCTTGCAAAAGAAAGTGAAAAAACTTCGGCCAAAGAAAACAAAAAGACAAAAGAAAACAAAGAAGAAAAAGAATCAAAAGAAGCAAAAGAAGTCAAAGATACGCCCGAAACAAAAGAACAAAATGATTCGGCTGAAGAGACAAGTAAACCGGAAACAACCTCCAAAATTTTAAGTTTCACAAAAAAATTATTCTCGGGACACAAATCCGAAAGTGAAGAAAGTGAAAAACAAGATATTTCTTCCTTAATTGATACCACCCCCGTTTCTTTGGATGAAATAGAAAGCGAGCCCGTATCTTTAGATGTTCCCGACAGCGAGCCCGTTTCTTTGGATATCAGCACGCCCGAAACAAAAGCTGAAGAAAAATCCGACGAACAATCTTCAAATGAACAATCTTCAGATGAAGATTGGGAATGGGAATATGTTGATGAAGATGAAAATGCGCCGGCAGAAGATGACGAGTGGGAATATGTGGAAGAAACCGACAACGCTCCCTCAGACGATGATGATGACGAGTGGGAATATGTTGAAGATGAAGAGCCTGCCGCCGAAGCGGCAACACAAAATGCGCCCGCGGAACCTCTCGAAGATGAAGAGCCGATAACTCTTGAAGATAACCAAACAACCTATCCGGACAACATTGAAGGTAATGATGACACATTGCCCGCAGACCAACAGTGGGCATATGCCGAAGATGGCACGGATGTTTTACCCGAAGGCCAAGATTGGCAATATTTTGAAACTGATCCGAACGCTCTGCCCGAAAACGAGCAATGGGCATACACCGAAGATCCGAATGCCGATTATACCTATCAATATCCTGCCGAAGGCGAGCAATGGGAATATCCCGAAGACCCCGCCACATCCCCCACGGATGACGAATCTCAATCCTGATATGTTTAAGAGGCGATGAAAAGAAGATGAAAAAAAGTGATTTACAAATGATAAACTCTCGTTTATGCTTAAGGGCATAGATATGAAAAAGGAGAAATGAATGGCCGACAACGTTGTAACCAAAGAAGATTTGTGGTATATAGACAACTACATTGTCTTGAGAGATTATTATGATCGCACCATATCCCGTATTGCGGCCCGTTGCATTCGCATGGGCAATATCGCTTTGGAAGAATATCCTTTTTACCCTTATATTTTAGACGTTCTGGAAGAAATTTCAGAAACGGGAGATTATATTTTATCAAAACCGGAATTGGCGCCTTATGTCGAAAAAAAGATTGCCGGCGGTGTCAAAGCTCTTGAAAACAATCTTGCTCTCTATAAGCAAGAACTCGAAAACAATTCGTCCCCCGAAATGGTCAAGCAAGACCCCGATGAAATTGCAAAAATGAAACAAGCGCTCGGCAACATCGACAAGTCAACCGACCCAACGGTTGGTGCCGGTATGAATATCGATGATTTAATGGACAAACTTTTGGAAGAAAATAAAAATCAAAATCCCGACGTTGTATACGAAACTTTTGATGACACGGAGGCAAAAAAATGAAAAACAAATTAACGCTGCGTTCTATTCTCCTGTCAGCATTTTTAATAACGGCATGCCATTCTACGCCCGTTGAAGAGACGAACGCCACACCGGCTTCGCCCGTTAAAAATGCTCAGTTTGATGTTGTTAAAACCAAAAACGCCATTCGCACGCCCGATGGCGCCAACATGCTTGATTTGGAAACACCTTTAAGATGCAATGTCAATTGGCAAACGCAACAACTTATTTTAACCTTGCCGTTTAACAATTCGGCTTTCAAATTACAACCTGTTGCCCCTTCGGATGATTTACCGCTTTTGGAAGTTACCGGTTTTACATTTGACACCATGCCTGCCGAAAAAGCTTTAGCCAAACTCTTAAAAGAAGCCGGCATTAAACTTTCGGCAAAAGATGCGCCTTATGCTTCCATCTCGGGCGAAGATTTGAAAGGCGAATTAACCGATATTGTCAACATGATTACCGGTGCCGCAGGCGTTTTTTACCGCTATGACGCCGCAAACAAAATGCTTACCTTATCTCGAAAAGAAGAGCACATTGTTTATGTGCCGAAAACGCGTCCGATTATGCTTGGGTTACTCGACGTTTTACGCGGTGCGGGCCTTACCGATATGATGCCGAATTGGTCCGAATATTCCATTACCTTTACGGCTGATATGGAAGCCAAAAACAACTTAAAGCAGCTCATCAACTATTTTGAAACAAATCCGACCTTAATTGCGTATGATGTGCGCGTTTTCAAAATCACGCCTTTCGACGGTTGTGATGTTGAGTGGAAGGCTTTGCTCAACGAATTTCATTTCGGTTCGATTACAACCGCACAAACCGGCGTTATCGGCCGCGTGCTGACCACCACAAACGAAATCAACATTGCAACTTTACAACGCTTTTTAGGTTCAAAAGCAAATGTTGAATCTGTTTCCGAAGGCAAGTTTGTTGTGCCTAATTTGTGGTTATCGCGTTTTGATGTCGGCAAATGCGGCAACATGAGACAGCCGCAATCCGAGCTTTCCGTATTGGCAAAAGCTTCCGTTGAAGCAGATAATCACATTACTTCCGACGTCACGTTAGAAACAAACAACGGTCAAATCACGCAGTTTAAGGTCAAAAACAAACTCGGCGAAAACTTCATGATTATCGGTTTACCGAACGAATTGTTCGGCCCCTATGAAGCCAAAAGCGAAATTGTGGTGTTTATGGTTCCCCGCTTAATTAAAACGGTCAAAACTTCGGAAGATATAAAAAATAATATATAAGGGAGTAAAAAAATGAATGAATATGATCCGCAAAACGAAATGATGGTCGGCAACAGAAGATTGCGCAAAATCAAACGTCCGAAACAATATGTTGCCCCTCTTACCGAAACACCTATTCAGGAAGACTATGCGGAATATACCGATTCGATTAATAATTTGCCCTCTGTTCAGCAAGAGCAGATGTATAATTCCAATCCGAACTATGTTGAAGATGATCCCTATGCCTACAACAATCTGCCGCCCGAAGGCGGAGCTTCTTATGCTTATGATGCCATTGATAAAAACAAAGTTTTCATTATTGCTTTGGCTTGTTTGCTTGTCGGTCTTGTTGTCGGCAAACTGTTTTTCGGCTCTTCCTCATCTAAAATTGTTCAAAACGGCTTACAGGGTGTTATTATGAACCCTGAAGTTCCTCAAGGACGTTCCCGTTGCGGTGTGGCTGAAAAAACGCAAGGTTGTGTTTTATATATCATGAACCCCGAACGTCAAGAAAAGAACGGTCGTGATTTTTACGATTTTGCTTCGCAAATCACGGGGCGTCAACGTTTTATCATTGAAACGGGCAATATGCGCTATTCCAGCGTCAAAATCAAACCGGGCTTTATTGCACAAATCAACATCCCGCCGTTGAACTGATTAATATCACTTAAATCGGCCGTAATTGCGAATAAATAGGCAAATCGGCGCGCACTTGACGATAGTGTGCGCCGTTTTTGTTGCAAAATTCTTTTAAGCTGCGGCGCTTATTTTCAAAATACGCTTCATAAATCAATGTGTATTTATCGGATGTATTTTTAATTTCTTCCCTTTGCCCGTCAAACTCGGCCGGATATTCTCCTTTAGGCGGACACACGGCTTCAAGACGGTCAAACACATCGACCACATAAACCTCATTTTTATGCGAGAGCAATGCAATTTCTTTTGAAGCATTGAAACTACCGATTAAAAAAACAATTGCGTTACCGGAAACTTTCTTTTCCATATATTGCAATGATTTTTCCACCGTTTCGACATCTTTTGTACCGGCAAGATTCTCGCGTGCAATTTGTTCGATTTTCTTTAACACCGCCAAAAAATATTCCTGATTGCGGCGCGGCTCAAAAATATATGTGCGCTGTCCGGTATAAAGTGCAAAACCGAGCCTGTCTTTGTATGAAAGCGCAAACCAACCCAAAAGCGCCGCCGTTTTGGCCGCCGTCACCGATTTGAGCTCACCTTTCGTGCCGAAATACATTTTTTGCGACAAATCAAGCCACACATACACTTCTCTGTCTTTTTCTTCCATATAAAGCTTTGTAAACGGCTGATTTTTACGCGCCGTTACACGCCAATCAATATCGCGCACATCATCGCCGAACTGATAAGGGCGCACTTCTTCAAATTCAATCCCTCTGCCCTTAAAGGCCGACGCGGCATCACCTGCCTGAAAAGAAGTTTTCTTAAAATGAAAATCTTTTAAATAAGGCACGCTTTTTTTCATATTCATCAGCGTTTTCAAGCTTGGCGCAAGCATCTCGTTTGCCGAAGATGCTTCTTTTTTTTCAAAAAATGCTCTCAAACTTTCAAAAGCCACGTTAAAACGCTCCTTTTTTAAGGCAACGGCACAACTTTTAAAAGAGATGAAATCACATCATCGGCGGTTATGCCTTCGGCAAGCGCTTCAAAGCTTAAGATAATACGATGGCGCAACACATCATACACCACCGCATGGATATCTTCCGGCGTCACAAATTCACGCCCTGCAAGCCATGCGTTCACACGGGCGCATTTATCAAGCGCGATGGTCGCGCGCGGGCTTGCCCCGAAACGCACGGCATCTTTTAAGCTTTGGTCGTATTTTTCGGGATGGCGCGTTGCCATAATCAGCTCAATCAAATAATTTTCAACCGCTTCGGAAGCATGAATTTGCAAAACCTCTTTTCTGGCATTTAAAATTTCCAAAATACCCATTTTATACGTTTTCGTTTGTGTTTTATTTTCCGCAACATCTTCCGAACGCACCAAATTTAAGATTTTCTTTTCCGTTGCACCGTCCGGCTGATCAATTTTGATATACATCAAAAATCTGTCAAGTTGTGCCTCCGGCAGATTGTATGTACCCTCGTGTTCAATCGGGTTTTGCGTTGCCATCACCATAAAAAGTTCAGGCAATTTGTATTCTTTGCCGCCCACACTTACCTGATTTTCGGCCATAGCTTCCAAAAGTGCGGATTGCACTTTTGCCGGTGCGCGGTTAATTTCATCAGCCAAAATAAAGTTTGCAAAAACAGGGCCTTTTTTAAAATCAAATGTTCCGGTTGAAGACAAATAAATTTCGCTGCCCGTAATATCCGAAGGCAGCAAATCCGGCGTAAACTGTATACGGTTAAAATCCGCATTAATGAGCGAGGCAAGCGTTTTAATGGCTTTTGTTTTGGCAAGTCCCGGCGCACCTTCCAAAAGGGCGTGTCCGGAAGCCAAAAGCGTAATAATCATTTTTTTGATTAAGTCGTCCTGCCCCACAATAACACTTTGCAGCCGCGCTTTCAAATCCAAAACTTTTTCCCTTAATTCCGACATTTTGATTTCCCCTGTTGACAACATCAATTTTAAATCATTTTTTTTTAATATTCTGTTTTATTATATAAAAGAAAAATAAAATTTTGCAAGAAGCATTATTGAAATGAGCAATATATTTGACCTTGACGATCATCTCCCGCAAACCTACGACAACATCGGTGCTTTAGCACCCGAGTTCGGTTGGCTTAACGCCTTAAACAACGAGCAAAAAGAAGCTGTCAAAACAACCGAAGGTCCTCTTTTGGTTTTATCGGGTGCCGGTACGGGAAAAACCCGCGTTTTAACAACTCGTTTGGCATATATTTTATCCAAAGGGCTTGCTAAACCGTGGAACTGTTTTGTTGTCACGTTCACAAACAAAGCCGCCAAAGAGATGAAAACACGCGTGCAAGAACTTATCGGCGGTATTGCCGATTCGGTTTGGCTCGGCACTTTTCACGGTCTGTGCGTCAAAATTTTGCGCAAACATGCCGAACTTGCAGGCTTAAAAAGCAATTTTACCATTTTGGATGAAGACGATCAAAAAAGGCTCATCAAACAAATTTTGGAAGCCGAAGGTATAGATGAAAAAAAGTATCCGCCGGCCGCTTTTGTTGAAAAAATCTCACGTTACAAAGACAAAGGCCTTTCGTCCCAAAAACTTTTAGGCGAAATGAAAAACAACATTTTGAGCACCGTTTACAAAAAATATCAGGCACGTCTTTTAGAATTAAATGCCGTTGATTTCGGCGATATTATCTTGGATACGCTTCAAATTTTGCAAACACATGAAGATGTCTTGGCCGAATATCAAAACAAATTTTCTTATATCATGGTTGATGAATACCAAGATACAAATGTAACGCAATATCTGCTTTTAAGGCTTCTTTCCCAAATACACGGCAATTTATGCTGCGTCGGTGATGATGACCAATCCATTTATTCATGGCGCGGTGCCGAAATCGAAAATATCTTGCGTTTTGAAAAAGATTTTCCGAATGCCAGAGTTATCCGTTTAGAGCAAAATTATCGCTCAACCGGCAACATTTTAAGCGCCGCCGCCAATTTAATTGCCCACAACGAAGGCCGACTCGGCAAAACGTTGCGTGTTGCTTCAAACTCTCCGGCAATGAGCAAAGAAAACGAAAAAATAAAACTTATCAGCACCTATAGCGGCGAAGAAGAAGCAGCCTATGTTGCCGCTCAAATCGAACATTTGCACCGTGCTTCTCTGCCCTATCAAAACATGGCTGTTTTGGTGCGCACCGCGGCGCAAATGCGCCTTTTTGAAGATCAGTTTATTATGGAAGCCATTCCTTATCAGGTTATCGGCGGCCCCAAATTTTACGAGCGCATGGAAATCAGAGACATCATTGCTTACTTAAGAGTTATCGCACAACCTTTTGATGATTTGGCTCTTGAGCGCATCATCAACAAACCGGCGCGCAAAATCGGTGCGACAAGCATCAAAAAGTTCAAAGATTATGCTTTTGCCAAACACATCCCCCTTTTGGAGGCCGTATCATCTATGTGTGAAGAAAAGCTTCTTTCGGGGCAACTTTTGAATGCCGCATCCGAACTGACGCAACACTTTAAATCATGGCAAAAAGCCAAAGACGAGCTTTCTCCCGATGAACTCGCCGAGCTTGTTTTGGAAGAATCGGGGTATCTCGATATGCTTAAAAAAGAAGATTCCGAAGAAGCCAAAGGGCGTATCGAAAACATACGCGAGCTTATCAACTCTATGAGCGACAGCACAAACTATCCGACGCTTGAAGCTTTTTTGGAACATGTCAGCTTAATCACCGAAGCCGACAATGTCACAGAGGCAAACAATGTGTTTTTAATGACGCTCCATTCGGCCAAAGGTTTGGAATTTGAGGCCGTATTTTTGCCCGGCTGGGAAGAAGGGCTTTTTCCGCATGAACGTGCCTTAAACGAGGGCGGCAATGCGGCTCTTGAGGAAGAAAGACGCTTGGCTTATGTTGCCTTAACCCGTGCCAAACAAAAGCTTTATATCTTAACGGCTTATGCTCGTAAAATTTTCGGCCAATGGCAAAACAATCAGCCGTCGCGTTTTTTAAATGAAATACCGTCTTCCTGTTTGCAAATCATCAACAACAGCTACCAAAGCCAAACTTATGCGCCAAAATCGCAGCCGTCTTATAGCAACCGCTACACGCAAAAGCAGCCATCTTCACAGTCCAAAAAGGGCATGCGCGTTTACCATAGCTCTTTCGGGTATGGCACTTTGCTTCGCATTGAAGCCGACGATAAATGTGAAGTATATTTTGACAAAGCCGGCCGCAAAATGGTTTACGGCTCCTATTTAAGAAAAGTTTAGTCTCACATTCTTGAATTTGTTTGCATCATGTCCGATTGTATTTTTTGCAAACGATTGATTTGGTTTTGAAATGTCTTGACATTGCCGCCGTTTTGAATACCGGCTTTATAATTTAACATGGCCTTATCGATATTTCCGAGCGCCTCATAAGCCTTGCCGGCATTAAAATTCGCCGCACTCAAAACCTCATCATCTCCAAAGCTTAAAACCTTAACGCATTCATCAATACATTTTTGGTATTCGCCTAAATGGTAATATGTAATGGCCATATCATTGTGCAAATCCGGTCCGTCATGCCCGCCGTCAATAATTCGCTGAAAACCTTCCAGCGCTTTTTTAAAGTTCTTTTGCGATTTTTCTTCGGCGCCGTTTTGTTCAAGCCGTAAGCCTTCATCATAAAATTTGATGGATTCTCGATAAAGCATATCGGCAGATGTGCCTGTTTTTGCATTTACAATATCTAGAAGCGGCACACAATCCTCATTAAAAACACCAAATTGCATCAACGGCTTTTTATGAGACGAATCCAACACTTTTTCTTTGATGATTTCCCGAACGGTATACCCGCTTTTGCATATGTAAGAAGTAATTTTTTTCTGTTCCCTGATAATCCTTTGAACATCACCTGATTTAAAAGCTTCCAAACCGTTTTTCACATCTTCTTTTGAAAGTTGCGTCACGGAAGTTTTGGCATAAAACTGCCCTTTTGAATTCACGCCTGTTTTAACAAAAAACTCATAAGTATTTTGAACATAATCTTCAAGCCCCAAATACAAATACCCTTCATGCAAATGCCGTTTAGGAATACCGCCAAATTTGCTTGATGCCCCGAGGCTCACGATTTTTTGCGCGCATTTCATCGGATTTTGGTAGTTTTTCTGCACAAAATCGCACAATTGTTTTCCCGATTTTTTACTGTTATACATCACGGTGGCAATAGCCGCAAATTCATGCGGGTTAAGTTCGGCGCCTTTTAAGAGCTTAAACATCTCTTTATAAGCCGCGCCATAATCCATGTGCCGATACCAACCATCTGCCAAATCGAGCGCCTGTTCGGCTGAAATGGCGTGTGCCCCTTTTTTCTTAAAATGCGTTGAAGCAAGCTCCCAATCCGTGCTTTTGGCATCGCCGTTTATCGGGTAATAAAAGCTCCCCAGGCCGATGGTATTGCTCACGCCTTTGCTGTTATCCGCATAAGGGTCAAGCACCAAAACCTCGGTCGGAAACATCGATAATTGAATCAAAGGAAGTGCGGCCTCATAAAGTTTATCAAAACTATCTTTATTTTCGATTTTATATTTTGTTTCAAGCGCATTTTTAATATCCGCGGTTCGCGCCTTAATCTCTTTTTCGATTCTGTGGGTTTCTATTTTTTCGGCTATGCTTCTCGAAACCTGCCTGCCGACAGGAACACCGACTGCCGTCAAAATTGCAACCGAAAGAAAAATTCTTTTTGATTTTTGAGGCAGATTCATAAAATAGACCCACGCGTCTTTTCCCTCTTTTTTGAAAAAGGCGCGTGCGGCCGAAAGCTTTTGTTTCCAATTAAATTGAGAAAGCTGATAGCTTAAGTCAGACTTAATTTCCAAACCTTTTTCTTTAATTCTTTGCTTTAAGTCTTCTTTTGCCATCTGACAATCTTTTCAAGCTTTAAAAAAAACATCTAAAGAGTTTAATTGTGTCACAAAAAACACAAAATATTATTTACCTCTTTCGCGACGTTCTTTCATTTCCCGTAATAAACGTTCTCTTATTTCATCAAGTTTTTTTCCGTCATTGGCCTTCAAAGCTTCCTCAATTTCCGGAATATCTGATGCCCCATACGGAATGCCGTCAAGTGTTGCACCTTTCACTTTATGAGTACCGGGGTGATACCGAGCCTGAATTCTGCTTCTTAAGTTGGTCACTTTTTTTTCTATTTCTTCACTCCTGTTTGGCTCTTGGCTCTGATTTTGGCCTTCATTCTTTTTGAACAATCTGTCTAATATACCCATCATTTTTCTCCTTAGCTAAAATGTTTCTATAGTCTTTATTATAGATTTTTTTTCATAATTTGTCAAATATTTTTTTTCTATTTTTTATTTTTTTACTCAGAAAACCCCTTTTCTTTATCATAACACACAACACGCGCCTCAACGTTTTTAATTTTCTCCGTCAATGTTTCGGGGCAAATTTTGAGTATCATAAAGCGTATCACCGCCCCGTGTGCCACAACCGCCAAATTTTGAATCTTCGGGTGCGCGTCCAAATAGCGTTTAATTGCGCCCATAAAGCGTTCGCGCGCTGCTTCTTTTGTTTCACCTTCGGGGTAAGAAAGCTTGTCATATTTTTCATCAAACG
>Ga0310786_10003504_pt1 | contig 22808 bp, 22 predicted proteins | sample AusTroGonzalo_MG_FD_203881 | JGI IMG/M metagenome (GOLD analysis project Ga0310786, IMG submission 203881) | Bovine rumen microbial communities from tropical cattle in Woodstock, Queensland, Australia - Gonzalo_03 (v2) (version 2) | ecosystem: Host-associated > Mammals > Digestive system >...
CTGCTGGTATCAAGTAGACTTACTGCCAGAGCCGATAGACGAACAGGGTGAGACCGTAGAAGGGTTAGTTGTCTGCGACGAGCTTACTCACGGCTATAAGGATATCGTGATGTCTGTTCCTAAGAGTCTCAACGTAGGAGATAAGGTTATCCTTACAATAAGGAAGGTAAACCGCAAGACAAATACCGATGCCGGTTATCTATGTTGGAATGACATGACGGACAAACAGAAGAGCGACTTCTTGTATGAGTTGAGCCACCAGCCAGTCACCAAACCTGAAGGTGAATTGTCCGAAGGGGAGCTGTCTGTACACAAAAGTTAGAATAACAGTTATGTCGAACAAATACAAAACCATCGGAGCACTCGGAAATACGGTTCGTGTAAGGAGTGATAGAACGTGGATTATTACATTCCCCGATAGTGATGAAGTGAAGTTCCATAACCAGCGACTTGCCATCATGGCGGCCAAAGCTGCTTTGGGGCAGGGGAAAAATATAAAACTGGAAGAAGAGACACTAATCCGCTTCAACAAATACGGTAAGGTGAACGATGAGAAATTTCGTATCGACATGACTGAGAGGATTAAGATAATGATGAGCATTGAATCAAAAATATATGGTTGACGAAAGATGTGGATATCATCATGAAGGCTATTGTCTGAAAGGACTGCCTGGTACTCCCTGCGAAGTCCGGGGATGTGTTGCACACACTACCAGTCCATCAGAAGGGTGTATAACAAAGTTAGGAATTTGATATACACTTTTGCCAGTGGTCAAATAGGTGGTCAAATGGGTGGTCAAAAGTGTATAAAAGCGAAGTTTTCACGAAGTAGGATTTAAATATACAGTAGTATGGCAAAAGTATTTTCAATTAAGAAGGATAACTGGTATGTATGTGTAATAAGCGCACACAACCATAATGGAGGTGTTGCGTTTACAAAGGATAAGATATACCAGTCCCCGAAAGATGAATACCTTGTAAGGGATGACAACGGCCAGCCAGAGATAATTGGTGCGTTTATGATGGAGTATTTTCGCCCATGGACGATAAAGGATGCCAAGCCGGGGGATTTTCTCACCTATATCACCGACGATGACGAAAAATGGTATTTCATTTTCAGGAGCGAATACAAGCCATACGATTGTCAGTATCACTACTATGCAGGCTTTGCCGAGGAGTTTATTCCTGGAGGTACAGGATGCCTCGATGATGACAGCTTCCGTCCATCGACATCACAAGAGAAGGAACTGCTGCTTTCAAAAATCAAGGAGAATGGATATATCTGGGATGCAGAAAATTTTAAACTGATAAACACATCTGTGAAAGCAGTTGAAAAAGAGAAGATGACTGATGAAGAAGTAATCATAAAACTCTTCGGTGAATTTCAGCACAAAGCCGTTAAAGAGACAGGTTTTGTTTACGGATATATCCGTCAGGTAATCCGGAATTTCCTGAATGGATTTGAGGAACTGGGGAACGATTACTTCAAATGGGAGGTGGTGCACATCATCGACAAGGCCATGAAGCACAAGGACGATGGCGTGAAAGCCTATGCCCGCAAGTTGGCCGACAAATACTACAGGGAAGGCCACGAAAAGTTTGCTGATGCAGTCCTTTCTGCCATCGGTGAAAAAGAGGTGCCTATGGCCACGATGGACGATGACCAGTGTACCAATGAAGGTATAGAGGAACTTGCAAAGTTCATCCGGGGACACCTGGCAGAGATACCAGAGAACGCCCAGAAGGAGTTTGAACGTATCTATACTAAGACTACGGGCAAGAAAATGTACGGAGGATTTAAAGATTGAGTTATGGCGAAAGTAGAAATATACAAAGGGTTTTGGACGAGAGAACAGGTAGCCAACCAACAGGATAAGGTTTTCTTATTTGGTGATAACACCTATGACAGGACAAAAACCCATTATATCCCAAGTATGACTCAGGCAGTCATAAGGGGATTACCTAATGCTATCGGGATAGACACCAAGAAAAACAGGTGGAAATCAGTAGATTCTTATTTCAGTGACGAAGACTTTGAAATGTTCAAGGCTCAGGTAGATGCTGCCATTGCCCAGGCAAAAGCATCTGATAAGATCATTGTCATTCCTGCTGACGGCATCGGTACTGGTAAGGCCATGCTAAAGGAGAAAGCCCCTCGATGTTTCGAGTATTTACAGTCAGAATTACAGAAATTCTAACGTAAATGGATATGGCAAGAGGAATGTGTGATGATTGCTTTTGGCAGATACAGTGTCAGTACAGTGTCGAACACCCAGAGGAATGGGTGGGAGAGTGCTATGATGATGATGGAGGTCTGGAGTATTCACCCATTAAAGGATTCTATTTATGAAGATAGGTTATGCCCGTGTCAGTTCCTCCGGCCAGCACCTCGACGTGCAGCAGACTGCACCCGAAACTAATGTGTAATTTAGTTATAATTAAATTAAACATGTTACCCTCTCCGGCACCTATAATGCCGAAACACTTCAAAATTAGTGAATACGAAATGATTCCGTGATTTTGCAAGCTATTTCCTCTTGAATTAACGTTTTTACAAGAGTTTTAGTCTTAAAATAGTTAATTCAAGACTTTTAAACGTAAATTTTTGACGTTCCATATATAATATGGTAACTTCGCAAGAAAATTTCCAATATAACACAAAAAGAAAGATGAAAAAGATTACACTTATCATGGCTTTATGCCTGACCATTGGCGAGGCAATGGCAACGCCTGTTCCCTATAACGATGACGAACAGGGTAACGGTTATACCGAAGAGGAAATTATTCCTGTAACAACGTCGTATCTCGACAACGTATTCTCTGGAGGCGGCTGGGGTTCTAACTGGTTCGTCACCCTGCAAGGTGGCGTATCGACATTCCTGGGGAAACCTTCTGGACATGGCGACTTCTTTGACCGACAGAAACCGATGCTTAACATGGCAGTGGGAAAATGGATTACCCCAACAGTCGGCGGTCGGTTATCGTTCCAAGGATTCCAATTCTTTGACTCGTTCCGCGAGTCAAGAACGTACCAGAACGTTCATGTCGATGTAATGTATAACCTCTCGAACGCACTGCGCCGAGACTATGGCATCCCATACAAATGGGATTTGATACCATACATCGGACTGGGTATGATGCGCAACAAGGATATGGGACAGAACCCATTCGCTATCAGCTTTGGCATCAGTGGACGCTACCGCCTGACAGACCGTCTGCATCTGACTGGCGAGATAGGTAATACGATTACTTCCGAGCGGTTTGACGGCAACGGCAACAGCAATAAGTTTGCCGACAACCTCCTGCAGGCGAATATCGGACTGACCTTTACTATCGGTAAGGTAGGCTGGCAGAGGGTTGTAGATCCACAACCATATATGCTACAGAACGACTTACTGTCAGAGAGACTGCGTAGTGCTAATGACTACATCCATCAGCTGAAGGTGAAGAGAACAAGGGATGCTGCTGCATTGGCAGAAATGAGAAAGATCCTGGAGATTGAAGGCCTTTTGGATAAGTATAACCTCGCAGCCATCGGGGATGACGGTGAAGTGAAGAAATATCCAAAGAACAACTACTCCGGTCTTAACTCTCTCAGAGCACGTCTTCGTGGTAAGAACTGGTCACCAGAGACACGTATGATGGAAGAAAAAGAGTATGAGCCTACAGCTTGGAATCCTAACGATACCACACAGCTGGATCCACGAGAGTACTTCAAGCTGATGAAGGATGGCAAGATATTCGTCGGCTCACCAATATTCTTCTTCTTTAAGATTAACACTGCAACACTGGCTGAGAAGGCTCAGACAATCAACATCCGAGAGATTGCAAGCGTCATCAAGAAATATGGTCTTAGCGCGAGGGTGGTAGGTGCTGCTGACTCCCAGACGGGAACAGCATACACCAATGAAAAGCTGAGCGCCAAGCGAGCTGACTATATCGCCAAGCTGTTACGAGATAACGGTGTTCCAAAGGAAAGAGTGGAAACACAGTTCCGGGGTGGTATCAACTCCTACGTTCCCATGGAGGGTAACCGTAACACCTGTGTATTACTGTACTTCAAATAAGCTGATTATATGACAACGGACTTGGACAACAACTATCGTAGTGAAAGAGCTTCTGAGAATATCTCGTTCTCGGAAGCCTTTCCTGCTTTTCCTGCCCTCATGCGGAAAGTGTATATATGGATGGCTTTCGCTCTGCTGATAACAGGCATGACGGCATATATGGTGGCAGCAACTCCAGAGGTTGTAAACATCATCATCTCAAACAGTTTCTTGTTCTTTGGACTGTTGATTGTGGAATTTCTTCTGGTGGTGTGTATATCTATGGCTCTGCATAAGCTGACACTGACGCAGGCGACATTGTTGTTCATCGTATATGCCCTAATAAACGGCATAACGATGTCTTTCTTGCTGTTGCTCTATACAGAAGAGTCTATATCGACTGTATTCCTTATCACAGCTGGAACATTCGGCATCATGTCGCTATGGGGCTATACAACGGGAACAGACCTGTCATCAATGGGCAAACTGCTAACCATGGCATTGATAGGGTTGATACTCGCAACCATCGTCAACATCTTCATGCAAAACAGTACCATGATGCTGATAATAAGCTATGTTGGCGTGATAGTATTCGTCGGCCTTACAGCATACGATACGCAGAAAATCAAGGTGATGCTCAGCGAAGCAAATGAGGAAAACGAGGAATACCAGAAGATAGCTCTTTTAGGTGCTCTGTCACTATACTTGGACTTCATCAACCTCTTTATATATCTTCTGAGAATATTCGGAAGCAGAAAATAAATATTTTATATAATATAAAAATAAAAAATTATGTCAATACGTAAATATACCAATCCAAGGGATATAGACCTGTCACCAGGACTGATGAACGTTCTGCACCGAAACGGTATGCAAGCTCATATTACCATGGATGCTGCAGGACAGTGTAAACTGATAGTATTAGGACATGATTCGCCGGTACTGGAGTATAAGCTAACAGATAAGCAGGTTGATAACCTGATGAACTGGGGGTCTAACTATGCTAACAAAACGGCATATAACACCTTTACGTCTATCGTCAAGGATGACTTCTACATGCCTGACAACTTCGTATCGGCAAGAAACGCCAACGGACGTGTTGCAATGGGTCTTCACGGCTACAGAATAGGCCGTGGAGAATATGGTAGAACAGGTATTCCGTTCTATAGACCATTCTCCGTTGGTGGACGTGGCTGGCTTGGCGATTTCCTGGGCTGGTCACCACGGTACCAAGATGGATATCATCTTCGTCGCGTAGGTGGAAGGGTGTTCTCACCTTATTCGCCCATCGTTCCTGAAAGACCTGACGGAAGAATGAAACCAGGAGAGCTACGCTCTGGTGGTTATGGCTTCTACTATAAAGGTCAGCAGAAAGAGACGAAACAGGATGTGCTCGATAATCTGACTATCAGTAAGAAGATACAGCCGCTGCAGGCAGCAGCAAGACCAACGGGAAAGGCTATTCCTCTTTCTCAGGCTATCACCTCAGACGTATATTTCTCTAATGTGAAATTCCAGGAGGTGCTGGCATCACATGGTATTCTGATACAGGATGCTGACAAAAACCACGAGAAGAGGGTGGTGATACAGGCAGGGCCTACAAAGGTTGATACAGGCTATACGCTGACCGATGAGCAGTATGCACAGCTGACAGCTCCTAACGCCAAAGGTAAATGGCAGGATAACGTGGACGCACGACTCGCCATTATCAACAACGTTATCGGCAAGGACTTCAACGGTCCTATAACACGGGAGATGCTGGAAACTAAGGATCTTGTTTCCATCGACTTCAAACCAGAGATAAAGGCTGAGTTGGAGGCTCCTTTCATTGAAAGGGAAAAAATGCTGGCTGAGCAAAGAATGCTGCAAGAGGCTCGTATGCAGGAGCGTCAGACTATGCTGCAGGAAGGAGCACGTATCGCACAAGACCCTAATGCTATCAACGGTAGGGATATTCTACGGCTGATGCCAGGAAAGGGCTTCTACAATAGCGAGGATGGCGGTCGTGGTATGGTAGTCGGTGAAATCCGTGTCGATAAGACGGCAGGAGATCATTATGTTATGTCGGCGGTCATCAACGGCGAAAAGGTAACACATGGCATCACAGAAAAGGAATACAATAAGTTCCTGGCACTGGATGACGTGCACCGCCTGAAGTTCTTTGATAAGAAATTCGATGAACTGACCATCCAAAAGGGGGATGGCCGAGGTGGGGATGACATGTATGTGCAACAAGGCTACTCCAGACAGCAGAACGTCGCAACAGGAGAATTCCGTACAAAGGGTGTAGATAATTTGGAGATTATAGACTTTGCTAAAGCTGCCACCCTTGGCAACTTCCTTACCACGGGATCGCAGCATTTGCTGGCTGACGATGTTCTTAAAGTCAGCAACATTGAAACCTATAGCGTAAATGATCTTTTGAGTAAGCTCACACCTGACGAGCTGAAAGGTATAGATAAGGAAAAACTTGCAGATCTGCAAGGGAAATTTGTAATGACGGCAAGGGTAAGCGGTCAGCTGGTAACGAAAGAGCTGTCTTCAGAACAGTATGACAGTTTCCAAACACTATCCAAAGCAGATCAGCTGAAATTCTTTAATGAGACATTTAATATCAAAGAAGGATCTTCACAGCGAGTCGCCGATGAAAGGATATATGTCACCGCTGAACAGCGAGCTATAGAGAATGCCCGTTCCAACAGTGTTGACGGCTCCACACTACAGGCTCTTAACGAGAAGAAAGGATTCTACCGTGAAGGACGGCATGGACGTGAGGTAGAGGTGGGTGCTATTACCGTAGAGCGTGACCCGCAACAGGAAGGGAAATACAAGATGACGGCTGTCATCAATGGCCAGGCCATCACGCATGATATCACACAGAAAGACTATGATAAGTTCATGGCAGTGGATGACATGCAGCGCATGAAACTGTTCTCGAAGATATTCAACGAGGTGGATATGAAGACACGGCCTGGGCAGGGTGTGAATATCGGGGCAGCTATTCTGGCAGCTGTGGTGACAGCAGGAAATGTGGCCTTAGACATCTCCATGATGGGGCACCGACCAAGGCCAGAGTTCTATGAGTCACACTATAGCAAGCCTGGTGTAGTACATCCTGCAGAGGTGGCTGCAGCGGCCTTTGAGGTGGAAAACCAGATAGCCGCCAACGAGATAGCAGAGGGCCGACACAGAGGCATATAAGTTGAACCCTATAACAATACAGACTATGGCTAAGAAATCATCTAACGAACAAGAAAAGGAGCTGAGACAACAGTTGCTTGCCAATGGCTTCACCATGCCAATACCTACCGTCAAGGATGTAGCAGAGAAAAGACGGGAGGTTAGTGATCTGCAAAAAGAGCTGGACCGCCAAACGATGTTGGCAGAGGTAGGACGTGATGATCCTAAACGTTCAGAACAGCTGGTGAAAGACCTTGAAAAGTCTCGTGTTGAGCTGACAGGAATGGAGAATACTTATTTCTCACAAGGTATTAAACCTATTGATAAAGATGATGATCCTGAGATTAAACAGATGACACGTCTGGAGAACCAGATAAAACGTTTGGAACTGGAGAATGAACTGCATCTGTATGATATTTCACAGGGCTACAGTCAGGACTATAGCCAATACGATGAGAATGTTTCAAAAATAAGGGATTTGAAGAGGGAATTTCATGCTATGGAAGCGCAGTACTACAGTTCTCAGGGGATGGCGCAGAACGAAAGGGAAGTCCTCACTCCCGAACAGCTGAAACAGCGTGAAGGAAAAATCGATATCACACCATTACAGGATAAACAGTATATGATGACGGTTGTTGTCGGTGGACAGGCATATAGCGGTAAGATGGATGAACGACAGCATGACAAGCTAATGGCTCTGAATGATACCCAGAAGCTAAACTATATCGCTACGCTGATACCTGCTGCAAGAATCAAGGAACAGAATCCCGAAACAAAAGCCTCGTTACTTACCAGCGCAAAAGACGCACTGTATAATCTCCCAAAACCAGAGATATACGCATCGGCACCGCAAGAGAAGCAAGAACAGCAGAAAACACAAGCCAACACCTTGGTTGCTGCAAACTTTGAGGATCTGTCACAACAGCAGAGTAACGAACGCTCACAGAGCATAGGTATGGGTCGATAATAATATTATAATGAATAACGGTACTCCCTTTCCACTGGTGGCTATCAAGCCGCATTGGATGCAGTTCTGCATCGGACAGCTGCACTGGATGCTGCTGTGTACTGCACTGTTCATCGCTTACCTCATGACGAGCTTTATGTTCCATGAGGTGATGGCATACCTGGCAATAGGCATCTTTATCTACCTACTGCTGGAAATGTTATCCATGGCCAGGATAGAATATGTGGTGACGGGAGAACAGATTATCTATCTGCATGGGCTAATCTCCCATCAGACTGACTATATGGAACTGTACCGTGTCATCGACTATCAGCAACATCGCTCGCTGATGCAGCAGATAACGGGACTGAAAACCATCACTATCATGTCCGGCGACAGGAATCTTCCGAACCTTGACATCATCGGAGTTAAAGAGGATGAGGATGTCGTACAGGAAATACGTAGACGTGTAGAATATAACAAGAAACTGAAGAGCATCTATGAGATTACAAATCGCTTATAAAGCCATTCTGGCATTTTTCTTATGCACCAACGCTGTTCCTCTTTTGGCTCAGTCAGCTGTTGAGGTAAACTTATCTCAGCATGTTGCCATAGAGTCTGGTAACCAGATGCTAAACGGCAGTATCGATCAGCAAAAGAAGGACATGAAGAAGACAGCACTCTTGCAGGGTGCTATGGGTGCTGAGATGGAACAGATGAGGGTATGGGAAGGAAAATACAACTCATACCTTAAAACAGCAACTGGCTACGCAGAGGCTCTGAAAGCTGGTGCCACACTATATGCTGAAGGTGTGATAGTCTTACGGAACCTCTATGACATCACCAAAGCTTGTAAAGCCAATCCTGAAGGCATTGTAGCGTCTATGTCGATGAATAACCTCTATATGGAGGCTTTCAGTGAAATGACAAAGACATATAATTTCCTGAAGAAAACAATCGCCAAGGGTGGGGAGCTGAACATGCTAACAGGTAAAGAAAGAACAGAACTCCTTTGGGCGCTTAATGATAATATGTATGCCCTTAACCAGAAACTTCATCAGGTGGCTCTTTCCATCGCATTCTATAATCTAAAGGATGTATGGAACAGGGCAACGGCTGGCATGGTGGATAAGACTCATGGTCAGATAGCAGAGGAAGCTTTAGACCGATGGAAAAGAGCACAGACGGTTTATGCAACATTTGGAGAATAAACGACTATGAAGAAACTCGTATGTATATTATTGTTTGCCTTTACAGTTCTTCCGGCAAGGGTATATGCAGGAATAGATCCTGTAAGGGCAGCTCTGTGGGAGAAATATTCCTTTGACTCTAAGGAGGCCATGAACGCCCAGCGTGAAATGCAGGTGCTGATGGCTACAGGACATATCTTTATTGATACAGAAGAGGATGAGATAACTAACTTCCAAAGGCAGTTTAATAACTATCTGTCTTCGTTTAACAACGTCATCGAGGTAGCTGCAGAGGTGTATGGCCTCTATTATGAGATATCAAAGCTATCCTCGAACATCAAACAACTGAATGACATCGTAAGCAATAGTCCTGGTAATGTCCTTGCAACAGCTTTCTCAACGAAAAGAAACAAGGTCTATATCAATATCGTCAAGACGGGTATAGACCTGGCCATGGACATCAGAAAACTGTGTTTCGAGGATGACGTAAAGATGACGGAAAAGGAAAGGATCCTGATGCTACAGAGCATAAGACCCAAAATCAAGGTCATCAACAACCAGCTTCGCGCTCTTTCCCTGACAATCAAATATACTTCCTTCATGGATGTCTGGAGGGAGATAAGAGGACGTGTAGATAGCTACACGCCAAGGACTCGCAAGGAAATAGCAGAAAGCTGTATGAAAAACTGGCGGGATAATGGACGTCTCGGACATTAACAAAGATATTTTCGTATTTCCATATATATTTATTTTCGAATATGCAACAATCAGAAAAAAACTTCAAGAGTAAGATGACAAAGCTGTTTGACAGCGTCATCGGCGGTCGCTACATCGGCTTCGCCATGAAGGCAGAGGGTATCGCAGTACTGACAGCAAACACACTGTATGCTGAAGATATAGAAAACCTTGTCAGGAAGCTGAACGCTGACATGTGTGGCAATCCTCCTTATAAGGAGCTGGATGTTCACAAATGGAGAATGACACCAACACATTACAAGAAAGAAACCTACATCATAGAGAAAGTGCCACTGACAAGGAAACGGTATGTCGAGGAACGGACTCCTCTGATGGAAGTGAGACTGTTTAACGCGTAAAAAGAAAGGTTATGGAAGAGTCGAAAAATCTACAGGGCCTATATACAGCCTTTCGTATTGCTATATATGTCTCACTGGTAGCAGAAGTATTTGAATATGCTATCCCCCCTGGACTGCTGGAACCGTTAGGATCTTGGCTGGTGGATATTCAGGAACGTATGGGACGCTGGTTTATCTATCAACAGGGACACCTGCCATATAGTAAGATAGCAACAATACTGTTGGTGGCTATCACCTGCATTGGCACTAAGAACAAGAAACAGCTGGAGTTCGATGCAAGGAAAATGGTGTTCTGGCCGCTATTTGCAGGCTTGATACTTCTTATTATCGCCATCTGGATGTATCACACCAGACTACTGTCAGTAGAACTGAGCGTTTTCAAGCTGAGCATCTGGCTATATATCATCACTTCTGTTATCGGCACAGTGGCAATACATGTGGCTCTCGACAACGTATCAAAGTACCTGAAAGACGGCATGCTAAAAGACCGATTCAACTTTGAAAACGAATCGTTTGAACAGAACGAGGAATTTAAGTCTACTCCCTATAGCGTGAATATCCCAATGAGATATTACTATAAAGGAAAATTCCGTCATGGATGGATCAATATCAACAACCCCTTCCGTGGTACCTTCGTGGTAGGTACGCCTGGCTCTGGTAAGACGTTCTCGGTCATTGAGCCATTTATACGCCAACACTCTGCCAAGGGCTTTTCTATGGTAGTTTACGACTATAAATTCCCTACACTGGCCACAAAACTGTATTACCACTACCGTATCAATAAGGCCAAAGGGAAAACACCAAAAGGGTGCCAGTTCAACATCATCAACTTCGTGGATGTGGAATACTCCAGACGGGTGAACCCTATACAGCATAAATATATCGACTCTCTGGCAGCTGCACAGGAAACGGCTGAAACGCTGGTAGAGTCCCTACAGAAAGGCAAGAAAGAGGGTGGTGGTGGCTCTGATCAGTTCTTTCAGACTTCTGCCGTTAACTTCCTGGCAGCATGTATCTTCTATTTCGTAAACTATAAACGACTTCCTTACGACGTCAGTGGCAAGGCATTGCGTCCGGAATACATAGAAGATCCTGAGACGCACCACAGAAAACTGTCGGGACGTGTGTTCGATGACATGGGGAATCCTGTAGAACCAGCATACTGGCTGGGTAAATACTCGGACATGCCACATGTGTTGTCATTCCTGAACCATGACTATAAGGAGATTTTTGAGGTGCTGTCAACAGACCCGGAGGTGTACCCACTTCTCGGCCCGTTCAAGACGGCCTTTGAGAATAACGCCATGGAACAGTTGGAAGGTATGATAGGTACACTCCGTGTGCAAATCTCACGTCTGGCAACGAAGGAGGCTTATTGGATATTCCATAAGGATGGTGATGACTTCGACCTGAAGGTCTCTGACCCCAAAAAGCCGTCATATCTCCTGATTGCCAACGACCCGGAAAAGGAATCTATCATCGGTGCTCTGAACGCTATGATCCTGAACCGTCTGGTGACGCGAGTAAACAGTGGACAAGGAAAGAATATCCCCGTAGATATCTGCGTGGATGAGGTGCCGACATTGTACTTCCATAAGATAGACCGTCTGATAGGAACAGCACGTTCTAACAAGGTGTCGGTCATCCTCGGTTTTCAGGAGCTTCCACAGCTGGAGGCTGACTACGGCAAGGTGGGTATGCAGAAGATTATCACCACCATTGGTAATGTGGTATCTGGTTCTGCACGAAACAAGGAAACGCTGGAATGGCTGTCTAACGACATCTTTGGTAAGACGGTACAGCTGAAGAAAGGCGTGACGATCGACCGTGACCGTACATCCATCAACCTGAACGAGAATATGGACTCGATGGTGCCTGCTTCGAAAATATCTGATATGCCGTCAGGATGGATATGCGGACAGGTGGCCAGAGATTTTACACCGACCAAGACAGGACGTGGCGGTACGATGGATATCCAGAAGTCTGAAGAGTTCAAGACATCCAAGTTCTACTGCAAGACGAACTTCAATATGGATGAGATCAAAGCGGAAGAGGAAGACTATAAAAACTATCCTCTGCCGGTATTCTATAAGTTCCCATCAAAGGATGCCCGTGAGCGTATCCTATACGCCAACTACGAGCGTGTGAACAAGGATGTCATTGAAATGATAGATGCCGTATTCACGGAGTTCCAGATATCACGGGAGAATAAACAGCAACAGAAGAAAAAGAAATAATAATATGAGATATAACAAGAGATATGCCATCATCAAATATGGCTTAAATGAACCACCTGTTAGCCTGATGAAGGAACAGATACCTTCCTTGGAAGAAATTGCTGACTGTAACTATAAGAATATTCGGGTGCTGGACTTCACTGACGTTGAGCACTCCATGCGGTTCAATCCGATACAGCAGAGATATATTCCGACCATTCAGGATGCTCTGTATGTGGCAGATAACATCTATTGTTTCCCGCCATATTTGGGAAATAGAAGCAGAACAAAGGCTACAAATGATTTCTGGGACGTTTCTGCAAGAAACTTCATGGCAATGGTGATACATTTCTTTGTTAACTACAAAAAATTACCGTACACCGCTGACGGTGGGTGCCTGGTTCCAGAATATAAAACAGATTATATAACTCAACAGGCAAAACTGACGGGGTGTGTGTTCGATGACATGGGAAACCCTGTAGAACCGGCATACTGGCTCGGAAAATACTCGGATATGCCACACATCCTTGAATTTTTGAAACGTGACGTTCAGGATATATTTGAGGTACTGTCAACATTCCCTGAAATATATTCGTATCTCAGACCATTCAAATGGGCTTTTGACTGGAAATCATGCGATATGTTAGTGGGTATCATGGCTTCATTTGAAATAATCCTATCGCGCCTCGATAATAAAGAAAACTACTGGGTACTGCATCGTGATGGTGATGACTTTAAAATAGATCATGAAAACATCAATTATGTCATCATATCATCAGACAAAAGACACCAGGGAATTGACACGATTACAGCATCACTATTCCCTGAAAGTCCAAAACTCGAATGGATAGATTATGACTGTCTTAATGAAACCATGTCGTATGTCGATGATAAAATATTCTATAAGTTTGACCCCATGTCAAGAAAAGACTTTCTCTTGCAGAAGAACTATGAACAGGTTCAAAAAGATATTGATGATATGTTTGCCGATATTCTAAGTAACACAGAAATAAGGAAAAGAAAATGAAAATGAAAAAAGTCAATCTAAACAAACCGGCAATCATCTTGCCAGCAATATTATATATCCCTTTGCTACTCCTGGGATATCTTATTATAGATTTGTTCTATACGGGTACAGACATTGCCAGAATAGAACGTCAACAAGACACTCATTGTGTTGACACGGCAATATGTAACCGAATTGACAGGGTCTTGGATGACATGAAATTCAAGGGTAAGAATATTATGACGTTCTTTTCTGACTTTGCAAATAAAGGGGCATTGAGAATCGTCGTAGTAACGCCGGAAGAAAAGGATTCTATGAAACTTCCTGATAAGGAAACTGTTCCTCCAGTTACAAAAAGCATCGATACCACAGGTATTGAATTACCTACTGCAGATATTGAAAAGCATAGGCTGGCAGCTCACATCAAAAGTGTTATGGAAAACAGCAAGAGTAAAACGGAAAATGATTTTGTTGTGTATGCTGTTATGCTGACAGTCATCTATATTATCTATATGGTTGCAGTAATAGGTTACTGTCTCGATGAAAACAGAAGGAAACGTAGAAGCGTTAATAACATTTCATTGATGAACATCTTCGGAACTGAAGGAATGGTTCCTGTTAAAGAATATGTGGAGGAAGATGTTCTGCAGAATGAAAGCATCTGCGATGATGAACAAGTAATAATGTCACAAGACGAGATAATAGACGAAGAAATTGAAACAGTAACGCCAGTTGAAACTCCAGAATTTCCTGATGAGAAATATGAAGCTGAAATGTATCGAACTATCATGGAGGAAACCCCTTTAACACAACATAGAAGGGTTAACCGCGGACATGACATCCATGCCCACCACATATTTGACAATGACCTAACATAAAACATAAAGATTATATGATTTTCTCTCCAAAAGAACTTTTTGGGGAAAATTTTGGTATTATCATAAACATTTCGTAATTTTGCAGGGTATTTATGACTAAATAAATAGTCATTAAAGCTAAAGGTATTACCTTAACGTGAGGGTACAACCACTCACGAAGTCGATTATTATAAGTTATATTGATATGATAAGAATACTACTGATAACCTTATTCATCTGCTTTTCCCTGACAGAAAAGGCGCAAAGTGTTATAGCGAACCTTCGTAACGTCGCTCCTCCAGGACTGCTTAATCTCGAAATTAAAACCTTCACGGATAATGACTCCATCTACTATCTGAAGTTCAATACCCGTAGTCAGAAACCTGGGGAGTTCTACTTTATGTTTATCACTCCTGAAGTCTCTGACACCATCGTCCAGTGTGCCTTGAATAAGTCCTTCAAGTACCACCAACGACTGATGTGGATGCAGTCGTACATCGACAGCACGGATTGTAAGAATTTAGACCATAGTAAGGTCTGGACGAAATACAAGCCAAAGAAAATATACCAACGGAATGGCTATTCCACCAAGGAGAGCTTTAGCTTCATTCCGGCTTGGCGTGAATATACCAAGCAGCATCATCTGAACTGGGATGGTACCAAGAAAAAGGAACCAACCGTCCAGGAATGGATAACATTCCTCAAAGTCTTACGACAGGTTGGTGCCTTGATGCCACAAGGTGAGACACGGCCTCTGGTGGACCAAATCAGAAATCTACCTTGATATCCTATAGCTTGCTGTTTTCTGCAGCAACTTTGTCATATAGGTAAAGCTTATATTTCATGATGATCTTCTCACAAGAGGCTACATAGCCCTTACCAGAGGCATAGCCTCCCTTGATAAGTCCTACCAGCCATCGGTGGTAGTCTGTCTGACTATGTGAGCAGTACTTCTTATAATGGTTGCTGGTTAGCAACCGTGAGTGATGCTCCATACTTTCCTCAACAGAAGCATAGTTGCAGAACTTCTCGTTCTTCAGCTCATCATCATGGCAGCTATACGGCTTGCCGTCAGCAAGCCACTTCCTTGTGGCCTTGATACCAAAATAATTATTTCCGTTCAAGGCCAGGTCTGACATGCCCCATTTGGATTCCAAAGCCATCTGGGCTAACGTTACTGATGCAGGAATGCCATACCGCTGTTGATGGCTCATAGCCATAGCGGCATACTGCGATATGAAATCGGCACAGCTGACAGGTTCATAGACCTGTGCTTTGCCGCCACCGAGAGCAGCAAGGCATTCACTGCGTACCTTTTTGACATACAGCAAAAGGGTATGCGGGTCAACAGCAGTACCGTCTTTCTTAAACGTCAGATGAAGGTGTGGGCCAGTAGAACGCCCTGTATTGCCACTTACGGCAATGGGGTCTCCAGCATTGACTGTGTCACCTTCGTTAATGTATTTCTTGGATAGGTGACAATAGCTGAGCGTATATGACCCCGTACGGACAATGATATAGTTCCCTGAGCGTTTGTCGCTTCCTACACGCTCTACAACACCATCAAGCATGGAATAGACGTTCTCGTAGTTGGCCTGCAGGTCAAGACCGTTATGACGGGCAGACTTCTTAGTGAAAGGATCCTTACGATAGCCGTAAGTAGAACTAATCTTCATTTTCTTCAGAGGAAAACTGACACTCAAATAGCGGGAAATCCAATAATCCCTGTCGGCAATGCTATCCTGAGCAACGACGGGAAGGATTCCTGCGCATAAAACTAATAATAACACTAATTTTTTCATCGTTCGAACCTTTATAATTCACAAAGGTAAAACCTATGTATTTGGAGGCAGAAAAAATCAATAAAAAACTCTTGAATTAACGATTTTTGAAGTGTTTTGGTCTTAAAATAGTTAATTCAAGACTTTTAAACAGCAAAATAACATGTCTAAATTATAATAAGGTATCTTTGCAAAAAGAAACGTAATCTCATTATTTTAAATTATCAGAATATGATCTTAGAACATTTCAAACAAGATGAAATTCCCTTTGAAAAGCTCGAAAAGTTCGGACTGACAAAGGAAATGATTGAGGATCTTCCCCAAGTGATAATGCTACGTCTGCTTGCTGAAAGGGCTACACCGCCATTACCGATAATGACGGATAATCAGGACGGCAAAAAGACACAATCGCTGGCTCGTATCTCTCTGGTACGTCTGGATGACGGCACAGTGGATGTGGTACTCGCTCCACGATGGATAGCCTGTGACCTCGACAAGTTCTCTGACAGTCAGCAGAGGAACCTGCTGGCAGGAAAGGTCATCATGACAGACGTAGAAGGAAGGGGTGTATGCTATGGCCAGTACGACGAAAGCATTCAACAGGTGATGACGGTTCCTGTAGGGGTCATCAGACAGAATATCGATATCATACAACGAAGCCGCCCGTACATGTCAAATGCTCAGGCAGAAATTATTGCAAAGGGTAAAGTGCTGGAACTGCATTCTCCTGACGGACAACTGGCATCAATAGGTATCGACCTTGAAGAGGTTATCGGCCTGCGCTTTGCCAATGGAGAGGCTATCCTTTGGGAACAGGAGAAGAGTGCGGAACGACTGCCAAAGTACAACTTCGGCATCTTCGGCTGTTGGCAGGCTGACGAGAATAACTGTCTTTCATACATCGTAGAAGATGATTATACTCCCGAAATGTGGGATGAACAGCGTAGAGCCGGACAGCAGAACGCTGCCAATGAGAATATGAGGCACATGAACCGTTAAATGATATGACTATGAAGGAATTGAAAGGATATTATGGTGAAGAAACGCTTCAAAAGCTGCTCTTCAACGGAGAGATAAACCATCTCTCATATGTCTTCCATCACTCAGAAGAGAAGAAAATGGCTTTCCTGGACTATTGCAATAAGAACGGCCTGCAGGAAGATGATGCTGCCGCACAGCAATTCCTGAAAGCTGAACTTCAGGAGGAGGAAGACAATCATACAGCAATGGACTGAAAGGTTTCTTTTTCATATGAATAGGTTATTAGTATTTGGGGAAGGCCCTGTCTGTGAAGATGGGGCCTTTTAAATGCTACCGATGGAAAACACGCTTATGTTGCTCGGACTCTGACGATTCCTTGGAAGAGTTTTCATCCTCTCCCTGCTTCTTATCAGGATCAAGATGCTCTGACTCGGTGACAACGGTGTTACCCTCATCGTCAATGGAAACCTCTTCATCATCTACCTCACGACCATCAAGCTTCTTATTCTCATCAAGCTTGGCGGCAATCTCGTCAATATGTACGGCAATCATGCCGGAGGCTTGCTTGACATCATTCAACACTGTCTTGATATACTTGGGTTCCTCATGGAGAGACTGCAGCCAACCCTTCAGGTAGGGTAATGTGTCTTCCTTCAGGTGGGCTTCAATGCCATAACGCTGACAGGTGATAGCTTTGCCTAACTCGGCAACAAGCTCTTCTCGGGAGTACTTCGCATCACCAAAGGTGATACCGCCCTCAAGACGCTTCAGACGGTCTTCATGACCAGTAGAATGAACCATCTCGTGAAGAATATTGCCATAGAAAGCTGCACCGTCATTGAACTGACCCTTGACAGGAACGACAATCTCATCCTTGGAAGGACTGTAAAAGGCTCGGTCACCCTGAGTGGGCTTGATAGGACAAACCCAAAGATTGTCGGAGATCATCTTATCGATAGGCTCAAAAGCAAACATCTTACCTTCATCGGCAAGCTGTTTGGGAGCATTCTCTTCGACAAGCTTCTGATACAACTCCGGACGGGCTTCCTTCAAGTTGGTCTGGTCAACATTGAAGACAGAGTAAACCTTGTTGTTATGATAGACATTGTATTTCTCCTGTTCCTCAGCTGTCAGCTTGACATAATCGGAATAGGGAATACGTTCCTTGGTCTCCTTATGCACGACATTGGTCTGTGACAGGAAGACGGGGAAAGCACTCTCTCCTTTAAGAATATGCACATAAGGGAGCTTCTCACCAGTCTTGGGGTCAACAGCAGGAACACGGTTGCCATCCTTATCTTCCGTGAAATTGAGCGAGCCAATACGGGGATGGGTAGCGAAGACAGGAACCTGATAGCCTTTCTCCTCACAAAGGAAAGAAAGCATCAGGGCGTTCATACCGTTATATTTCTTGCCATACAAAGCCTTCGGCCAGGCAAGGCCGGTATTGAACCACGGCTTCTGCCAGTCGCCCGTAAACTCCTCCAGCTTCTTAATCATCATGTCGGCAAACTGGTCGTAAGCCTTATCTTCCTTATCCTTCACAAAGTCGGGCTTACCATGCCAGCGACCACGGCCCTGATCCTCTGAGAACTCATCGGAACTATTATTTCTCCATCTACTCATAGTTATTCTTTTTTATCGTATAACAATATATATTAATAAAAACTATTTTGGTATTAAGTGGGAGGCCGCCACAAGATGACGGCTTCCCCAAAAAATGAAAGAATCAGCTCTTCTTTAACTCCCAAGGAGAAACTTCCTCAAGACGGCAGTCAAGGGAAATCTCATCCTTGAAGACACCTAACTGTAACTCCCCCTTTGCCTGGATATAGGCATTGGGCTGCAGGAAGTCTTCACCTTCTTTGGGATTAAAATAAAGAAAGCGAACCCACGTAAATTCTGTCTTGTCACCATCTCGGTCGGAAGAGAAAGCGGAGAAAGACTTGAAGACATTGTCTTTCTTGTCTTTCTTCTCATCAACACCTTTCTTACCAATCTTGCCCTTGAACTCCATCTTACCCTCAAACTTGTCGGGATCGGTGCTCTTGGTAAGCTCTACACCACCGTCTGCACGGAGGTTGAAGAAAACCTTGCCATTGCGCTTGACAATGTTCAGCATACCAAGGATGTTGACACGACGACCATTGGTGTAGATAGCGGCAACATCCTTACCACCATCAACGGTGACACCAACTTCGAGATTTTTCTTCTCGCCATTGCGTCCCACAACAGGGTAGGTGATACCAAAAGAAACAAACTGAGTGTCATCCTTACCGGCCTTGACACTGGCACTGCGCGTAATAACGGCACAGGCTGTTAACTCACATCTAATCATAACTTGAAAAATTAAATAAATGAATGAAATAAAGAAAATATAAAAACTATGCGAGACGAACGCCTTGGCTTTCGCCGGCCTCGGGACACTCGCTATCGAAATTCATGGATGCTAACTGTCTGGCACGCTCAGGATCGACGGTCTGATGCTTACGCATGATGACTGCATCACGCTCCTCTTCCGGAGAAAGCTCTTCCTTGTTTTCATGAGACTGCGAAGCAGCCACATCGGAAGAGGCACTACTGCCACGGGCTGACAAAGCCATAGCAGAAGCGAAAAGCATACCGACAACAGTAGAGATAAGGTCACCACCAAATCCCATCCCCATGCCATTAGTACCACCATTCTGCCCCATCATAAAGGCAAGCATCTGCATGGGGTCATTCATATTACCCATCTTACTGAGCCAGTTGTCATCCATAGTGACATGCTCAGCAGGTTTTGCAGTACCTTGCTGCTGATCTTTCTGGGCCAGCAGAATCTGGTCGGCAGGGGTAGGTGTTACATCAGCATTGGGCTTCAGAGATGCCAGCAAATCGGCATTGGTGCCTTTCTTCAGAACAGTACCTTGGAGATTACCTCTTACCGAAACCTCTGCGAGGTAGGTAAGGGGATCAACGGTCTTGAACTCACCATTACCTGCATCCTGATACTTGACAGTCAGATGTAAGTGAGGACCTGTACTGTTGCCAGAATTGCCAGAGAGTCCAAGCTTCTTACCAGCATCAACAATGTCGCCCTTGGCAACATCAATCTTGTCAAGATGACAATAGGAAACACGCCACTTGGCACCATCAGCACGGTCGTACTCGACGACAACATAGTTGCCGCCAGTCTTCTGATACCCTGTATCAACAACCTTTCCGTGATTCTCGGTGGCGAAAACATCCTGATAGTTGGCTCTCAGATCAATACCATTATGAGGATGGTTGCGGTAGCTTGTCGGTGCTATACCGAAACCATCAGACATAACGAGATTAGAGCCTGCAACAGGAAAGCAATAGCCTGAATTGGCTAATTGTGGCGCACCTACAGATGGGGTGTTGACAACAGAACGCTGGGGCTGGTTCTGAGCATAGCCAATAGCAATGCCTTTGCGCTGTGCATCGGCAACAGCCATCTGGTCATACTTGTTCAGACCGTATGCTTCAATATCACCTATAAGGGATTGGGCATAACCGGAGGCCGTAGCATAGCCACAGGCTTTAAGGCCTGTAGCCCAGCCACGGTAGTCCGTAGAATCCAACTGACGGCAACTGGCATAGCGCTTTCCCATCAGGAACTCGCTATGATGCTGAATACTCTCTTCGACAGAAGAATAGTAGCAGAACTTCTCATTAGGTTTGTCGTCACTATGCAAACCCCAAGGCTTGCCACTGTCCACCCAGCCAGGAGGACATTTAATTCCGAAATAATTGTTGCCTTTCTCAGCAAGACGGCTTCCGCCACCAGCTGACTCGATATACATCTGAGCCAGAGTGATGGAAGCGGGAATACCGTACATCTGCTGCTGCTTCATAGCAGCTTCAGCATATTGCTCATAGAAAGCAGCTTTTGGAGGATAAGCCATAAGCTTCAAGATTTATTATTGATATTCTTCTGACTCTCCGAGTGAGCCGAGACAGACGCACCCGGAGAGTTTTTATCAGCTACTTTAACGGTGGAAACCTCCACGACGTGTTTCCTGCTGCTCTTCGACATCTTCCTGTTCGGGAGCGTCTGGAGCATTATCAACACCTTGTCCTTCGTTATTGTCACGAAACTGGGCTGCAGCCTGACCCTCCGAAAGCCCAAGCTTATCCTCGAAGAGGATGGCTGCAAGACGCAGCTTATACATATCCTTGTCATCAACAAGCCACATACGCTGAGCCTGAACACCGCTGACCTCACGAGGCTTCTGACTTTCACCGTCAATAGTCGCAAACATGATATAGGATTTCTCCTTATTCTTATCCTTGACGATATTGACCTTGGTGATACGGCTGATGTCAAGATCTGCATTGATATCGGGCATCAGCACGTTAGCCTTGAACTCAGGATGACGCTGAACGAAAGCGTAATACTTCTGGCCAAGGTTCTCACGGATAGCATCGAACTTGGCAGGATCCTTCAGGTTGGCGAAGAAAGCACGGATGTCATCATTGTTCGGATAGATGGTGAAGGCCTCGCCACCGGCAGGCTTCACATACAACACATGCTTGTTGTCGTCATCACGGATCATAGACACCTGCTCAATATCAACCTTGCTGGTACGAGCAATCTCATCCTTCAGGTTGATGGTCTCGATAGGCTGAATCTCATACTGCTTCAACTTAGCAACCTCGACAGTCTTATCAGCAAAGAACTCGTTGGGCTGATGCAGACCGAGAGCACCACCGGCATTGTAGAACTGGACGTCTTCAATACCTTCCTTCTTCAAGGCAATAACAAAACGGTTCTTGTTAAGACCAGGAGCCTCATTGTTGACTTCAAGGGATGCTCCAGAGGGGAGAATGACGGCAGCAACCTTGTTGGCTGGATCACGGACGATGACTACCTGCTTCTTCTCCATATCAGGGATAGTAGCAAGCTGAGAAGCGATAGTGTAGTACTTCGGCTTCAAGGCCTCGATACTCTTCTCACCACGAACAGCAGCGTAGTCAACAGTCTCACCCTTGCGGAGCTTGGCAATAGCCTGAACAGTATTGTTGACATCACCCTCCAGACGCTCGATGAGCTTGGGGTCTTCCTTCAACTCACGCTCCCAATAAGGAATCAGGTCGATATTCTCCTTGCTGATAGTGGCAGGGAGTCCCTGACGGGCCATCAGCACACCAGCAGCGACTTCTTGAACAAGCTTGTCATACTTGACAGCATCTTCCGGAAGGGTATCCTTACCTGAACGGTTCAGACGGTCGGCGGCACCAGTATAGGCTGCAACGGCACGATAGATATCGTTGGCACGCTCAGCAGCGGTGCTGACTTCCTCACCGGCAACGGAAGCACGGGAGTCGTTGATAATCAGCAGATCCTTAGAGGCATCATAGCCTGTATTCTTAATACTGCTGATAACAAGGCTGTCACCAGCAACCTTGCCAAGACCCTCAGTGAGGTCGGCAACAGACTTGTAGATATGGTCTGCAGTACCATAACGGCGAAGAACCTCCGGCTTGTCAATATTGTTCTGGACAGAA
>Ga0310786_10003505_pt1 | contig 22803 bp, 6 predicted proteins | sample AusTroGonzalo_MG_FD_203881 | JGI IMG/M metagenome (GOLD analysis project Ga0310786, IMG submission 203881) | Bovine rumen microbial communities from tropical cattle in Woodstock, Queensland, Australia - Gonzalo_03 (v2) (version 2) | ecosystem: Host-associated > Mammals > Digestive system >...
CGGAAACCAGCATCTCACCGGCGGCACCCAGCGGCAGGCGGTTCATGTCTTTATCCACGATATAGAGTTGCAGGTTGTCCAACGGCTTGCCGATAGGCGCGTTCTGCTCGAACTCTGTCAACGGATAAGTGGTCGTGAAGATGGTACACTCCGTTGGGCCGTAGCCGTTGTGCAGCTGATAGGCAGTAGGCGGCGTGAGCGGCAGAATCTTTTCACCACCGACCGAGAGGTGGCGCAGCGAGTGGTTGTCGCAGTTCATCGCAAACTGACATCCCACCTGTGTGGTCATGAACGAGTGTGTCACGCCTTCCTCGTTGAAATAGATATTCAAGTCAGGAAGATTCAGACGGATGTCGTCGCCCACTATCACGACGGCAGCACCTGACGTCAGTGCGGGATACATATCCATCATGCAGGCATCGAAGCCAAAGCTGGCGTATGCAGCCACTTTGTCGCCTGGTTTCAGACCGTAGTAACGCTGGAACCAGTGGCAGAAGCATACCAGGTTGCGGTGCTCCAACTGACAGCCCTTCGGATTGCCCGTTGAGCCGGAGGTATAGAGTAGGATGAAGAGGTCTTCAGGCTTGACGGTAACGGGTTGAGGAACCCCGGAAAGGTCTGCCAGGTCTTTCGTAAAGAGCACGGGGCCTTGATATTCACTTACCTTCTCCAACAACTCTTCTTCAGCAATCAGCAGCTTCGCGTCGGCATCCTGCATCATGAAGTTCAGACGTTCGGTTGGATAGCTGGGATCCAACGGCTGATAGGCACAGCCAGCCTTCAGCACGCTCAGGGATGCCAGCACCATCCACTCGCTGCGGCCAATGAGGATGGAAACCACATTCTCCTTCCCGCTCTCCACTTTGCTCTGGATAAGGGCAGCGATGGCGTCGGTCTTTTCATCCACCTCCTTATAGGTGAGCCGCACGTCATGATAGACAACAGCTAAGTTGTCGGGCGTCGCTGCCACCTGACGGCGGAACAGCGAAACAATGGTCTGCGTGTTGTCGTAGTCTACTGCTGTCTGGTTGAAGGAGTCCAGCAGGCTGACGCCGTTGCCATCCATCAGCGAGATGCTGCGTAGCGGCTTGTCGGCGGCGGCAGCAAAGGCACTCACGGCATTGCTCACGCTCTGTGCGAGACTCTGCATCATGGCCTCGCTGTACTGTCCGTTGTCGTATTCGATAGAAACAATGGGCTCTCCTCCCTCATCGGTGATGTAGAAGGCAATCTTGAACTTGGGAACATTTAGCTCCATCGTTTCGTCAGCCATTACTTTCTTTCCACCTACGCGGTAATCGCTCAGCACCCCCATCTGGTAGGCAAACATAATGTCGGCCTTGAGATCGAAGTCGGCGGCTATACGTGCAAAGGGATAGTTCTCGTGGGCAAGGGTCTGCTCAAAGGTATCAGCACTCTCATGCAGGAACTCCTGAACACTCTGGGAACCTATTTTGGAAGAGAGCGCAAGCGTGTTTACAAACATACCCATCGTATTGGCCACTTTCAGGTTGCTGCGGCCGTTGGAGATGGTGGTGATGCAAACATGGTCGTTGCCGGAGAAACGGGCCAGACTATAGAAGACGGCACTCAGCAGGACAGCCGAAGGCTTCACACCCTGCTGTTTAGCCAACTGTTCAGCATCGTCCCACACGATGGGGGCCCATACGCGGCCGTTCTCGCCCTGTGGACGCGGATTGGTGAGGTCTGGAGCCAGCTCAGTCACTTCCTCCACCTCACCCAGACGCTGCCTGAAGAACTCGGCAGCCTCGGTAAAGGCCTTACTCTCTTCAGCAGCCTTCTGCTCGGCAACAAACTGCGCATAGCTGCACATCTCTGGTTCAATCTCCTGACCGTCCAAGAGGTTGCAGATTTCGTGTATGAACAAGTCGTAGGAATAGCCGTCACACACCAAGTGATGAATGTCGCAATATAGATAAACAGCTTTTTCCGTATGGATGGTAGCTAAGCGGAACAGTCGGTCCTTGCTCAGGTTAAAAGGTCGCACGAATCCGTGGCGGAAGGCGAGTGCTTCCTCTTCGCTCATGGTATAGTCCTCTACCTCTACCGGTGTATCCCGGTCGCCCATTACCTGTACAACACCGGTCTCGTTGGTCGTAAACTGTACGAAGAGAGCAGGGTGATTCTCCACCGCCTTCACCGCCGCCTTCTTCAGGGCCTCGACATCGGTTTCTACGGGGAAGGTGAGGCACACGGGGGTATTATAAAGCGTTGAAGTGGGGTTCTTCATGCTGTCGAAATACACGCCGGTCTGAGCATAGCTCAGCGGGACGGATGTCGGATGGCTGATGTCGGATGGCTTTCCATCATCCATCTTACCTCTTCCATCATCCATCAGACTTCTCAGAATTTCGTTCTCTATCGTCTGGATGTTAGCACCCTGAGTGAGGAGCTTGGCATCTAACTGTATGTTGAAACGCTTGTAAATCTGCGTAGCCAGCTTGATGGCCAGAATGGAGGTGAGACCCACATAGCGGAGGTCGGTAGTGATGCCGAAAGCATCGTTATTCAACACGCTGACCACGATTTCCTTCAGTTGCTCCTCCAGAATGTTGAGTGGCGCAGCTGATACTTCTTCAGCTTCGTCGGCAGCACCGAATACTGGTTCCGGCAGTGCCCGCCGGTTCACCTTCTGGTTCTGGTTCAGGGGGATGGCCTCAATCTGCATGGTGGCAGCAGGCACCATATAAGGCGGCTTCTGATCCATGATGAAGCTGTTCATTGCCTTCACGTCAATCTGTTCGTCGGCTACAATATATGCGGCGATGTATTTTCCGCCGGTGGGATAGTCGAAGGCCTGCACCGTAGCATCCTTGATGCCGGGGAACTGGCGGATGACGGCTTCCACCTCTTTCAGTTCGATGCGGAAACCGCGAATCTTCACCTGACCGTCCTTACGGCCTACGAACTCGATGTCACCGTTTTCGCGGTAACGCACGATGTCGCCAGTACGATACACGCGCTTTCCGTTCCACTCCACGAAGGCAGCAGCGGTCTTCTCAGGCTGATTCAGGTAGCCTATTCCCACCTGTGGACCAGCCACGATCAGTTCACCGGCACAGCCCCAGGGCACCTGCTTCCCGTAGCGGTTCACGATATGGAGTTCTACCTCGTCGTTGGGTTGTCCGATGGGAATGTTGGGTTCATTATGAGTAACGAAATGGCTGCAGACGTACACCGTTGTCTCTGTCGGTCCGTAGCAGTTGTCCAACGTATAGCGGGGTGGCTCCATGCTCATCATCTTCTCGCCGCCCGTTCCTAACCATTTCAAGCCTGGTATGTCGGGATAGTTGAGCACCAGTTGCGTGGCCATCTGTGTTGTCATGAAGCAGTGGGTGACTTTCTCTTTCTGGAGATAGCGGTTGATGCCTTCGAGGTCGAAACGGATGTCATCTTGGATAATATGAATGGCAGCACCCGCCCAGACGCAACTCCAAAGGTCCATCTGGAAGGCGTCGAAGCCATATCCAGCGTAGGTGGCGTAGCTCGAGTCGGTGGTCAGCCCGATAGCCTTGGCATGGTAGCGGGCAAAGGTATTGAAGTTCCGTTCGCTCAGCATCACCCCCTTGGGCGTGCCCGTTGTGCCGCTGGTGTAGAGCAGCACCAGTGCGTCGGTGCCGTCGTAGGCGGAGGCATCCTGTTTCATGAACTCTAATCGTTCCTCGGGATAGCTGCTGTCTAACGGCAGTTGTGTAAGGCCAGCCTTGACGATGGCAAGGGGTGCCAGCACCATCTTCTCGTCGCGGGGCACGGAGAATCCCACCACGTGCTCTCCGCAGCGGACGGTATATGCCGGGTCGATGCTGTCTGTGAGTTTATCAACCTCAGCGAAGGTGAGCCGTTTGTCGCCGGCCACGCAGAAGATGGCATTCGGCCGCTCGGCCACGTGTTGCTTAAAACGCTCCACTAATGTTTGGTGAGGGGCAGGCTTCAGGGTGGGGTTGAGGCCGTTCAGCCATTCCACCTGCTTCGGCAGGGCATATTCCAAATCCTTTACCGTCTCGGCCGTGAGCATCGAACGGAGGATGGCACTGTAGCTGGCTGCCAATTCCGTCATAAACGCATCGGAATAGTCGGTGTTTTTGTAGCCTAACTTCAATAGATAGCCTTCAGTTGACGTGATGAGTTCACCAACGAGCTTCCAGCCAGGGGTGAGCTGGCGCAGGTCTTGGGTGTAAAGGCGCTGTCCTTCCAGATTCATACACAATCTGTCTTCGAAGATGCTGCCTTGATATACAAAGACAATCTGATTATTCAGTCCCAGGTCGCGGATGGCATCCTGGTAGGCATAGTATTGCAGCTGTTGGGCAGTGTCCATCTGAGCCTTCAGCGTGCTGAAGAGTTCGCCCGGCGTCTCGTCTGCACGTGCCTGAAGAAACACTGGCAGCGTGTGTACCATCATGACCGCTGAACTTTGATAGCGCACGTCAGTACGTCCGTGATAGACGGTGCAATAGGAGGCTTTGTCCTCTGCACTGTATGCAGCTAAGAGCAGGCCCCATGTTGCCTGCATCAGTGTGCTCTCCTTGACATTCCATTTCTGCCTGATGGCTTGGATGTCATCCTTGGTGACCGACAGGGGATAGTGCTTATAGTGTATCTCGGCTGCTGCCCCGCTCTGTGTGCTTTCCGGCAACGGCAGGGAGTCGGTGTCAGCAGCATCGCCGAAGGTCTTGGCATACCACTCACGCGCCTCCGCCATCTTGGCCTCGTCAGCACGCAGCGCTTCTTCCTCCTGGGCGATGATGTCGCCGTCTATGGTCTCGCCTACAGGCTGCTGACCATTATAACAACGCTCAATTTCATGTTGCAAGACTATCATAGAGAAAGCATCTGTAATTACATGATGTGTGTCGATATAGAACCATGCCTTACCGTCAGGAGTGGTATAGATCTCGGTACGCCAGAGACGATCCTGATGAGGGTCCATGATGCGGGCGAAACTTGGGCGGGCTTCGTCTAAGGCGCTTACCTGGAAGACGGGCACGGTCTCTTCCATTCCGGGGAAGGTGCCGCTCTCCATCTGGGGCAGCCCTTTGTCGTCGAGTACGACGTGTGAGGCTAAGTACGGATGCGCGCAAAGGGCATCATAGACCGCCTTGCGGAAACGGTTCAAATCGACGGCTGACGGCAGTTCCACCAACAGTGCGTTCTGGTAATTAACATTCTCGTCATTATTAGTGACACAGGCATAATAGACGCCCAATTGACTTTGGCTTAATGATGATTTCATATTAATATAATAGATATTAGCGTTTTCTTTATATGTTTTCTCTACCATCTCGTGGTAAACAGCGTAGGTGATACCACTAACGAGAACCATCCCCAGCGCGCCGTCTTGCTACTGTTGCCCTGTTTCAGACATTCCATCGTCTCCGTGCCGAACATCAGGGTGTAACCTGCCGAGAGGGAGATATCCTTTGTAAAGCGGTAGCCGGCCGTTATGTCGATGCTGTGACCTAAGGTGCGATTGAGTTCGTACAGGTCGGTGGCTACAGCCAAATAATGATAGGTGGCACTGAGGTCTAACTTGGAAACGGGCTTGCCAATGACACCAATAAAGGCATTCTGTAAGCCGGGCGTGAAACTATTGTTGTAAGCGCTCTGGTAGAAATAGTCCATCAAGCCGTAGAACTGTGTGCGCGATCCATAGAGTGGGGTGAAGCCTTTAAATTCCTTATGCAGCGGCATTCCCATCCTGCCACCATAGGTCGAAGGTACAAAATCGTCGCCACTCAGGTAATCGTAGCCAAGGGTGAAGCCGTAATAGTCGGAGGGGGTGACAGTGGCCTTCGCACTGGCCATCCATGCGTCAAGTTCAAAGGCTTTATTCCCCATGACGGTCTTGCCGCCCTGACGATAGTAAGAGCCCTCGAGCGTTACATATTTGGGATGAAAGTTCAGGTAACCGCCATACATCTGCTGGTATTCGGTAGTAGGCGGATTGTCGGTAGCCCCCTTATTACCGGCCTGTAAACCGACATTCATGAATAGAAGCGAGGCGCCTAAAGGGAACCTGGGCACATCGTAGTGATACCATACGGTCTGCATGGTCTTATAGGGCTGGGCACCATCTTCGTAGTAAGTACTCATATACACATTGCTTGAGTTCTGGTTGTAAGCTAAGATGGCGTGAAGCTGGTGGCCATGCCCCTCATAACCTGCCCTCAGCACATCGTGCGACAGGGAGGCCATGGCAAAGTCGTTGGTACCGATAATGCGCTCATCGTCGTAGGCCAGTGCGATACGTCCCGCCTGTGCAAAGAGGCCGTTCTTGGCCGTCATCTTCACCCAAGCCTCATAAAGGTTAAGTGCCTTGTTGTTACTGGATCCCCACACAGCCAGGTTCTGGAGCACGGCATGGGCCTCTAAACCCGGTCTGCTGTAGCCTGCTATCAAACGTGTACGACCAAGGAGGAAGTGTGACTTGTCCTCGTTTTCGGCATCACCATCAACGGGCAGACCTCCTCTCACGGTCTCACCATGTGTCATAAAGTTCAAACCGAAGCTCAAAGTATTTATCTTGGTAGTATCGGTCTGTGCAAATACACTGAGTGATGATACAAACAGGGAGACGACAAAGACTACTTTTCTCATATAATATTTAAAGAATTGAGGAATACAATGATGATCGCTATGGGGATGATCCAGCGCAGGAGAATCAAATAGATGAATGAAGCCACTTTTGAGCCCTGATATCTGGCTTTGGGAACAAACCATCCTGTAAACACGGCCACGCCGAGTGCACCCAAAGGTATCAGGAAATTGGTGACAAGGTCGTTGGCATTGTCGAACATGTTTTGCCCCATGATGGTGAGCCAGTCGGCATTGCCCGTCATCGACAGAACACACAGGATATTGACAACCACCAGTATCAAACTGATAATGATCACACTTTGATGCCTGTTGAGAGGACGCTTGGTATCTGTGGTGGCTTCACAGACAAATGCCACCATCACCTCCATCACAGAGATGGTAGAGGTAATGGCTGCGACACACATCAGAGCGAAGAAGGCAGTACAGGTGATGGCTGGACTGAACATGTGTTGGAACACTTCCGGTAAGGTGACGAATGTGAGTTGCGGGCCTTCTGTGGGACTGAACCCGAAGGCGAACACGGCAGGCAGGACAATCATACCGGCGAGCAACGACACGATGATGACCAGGACAATCATTTGTAATGACGTGGTGGTGACATTCTGCTCCTTTGGCATATAACCTCCATACGTGATGAGTATACCTACGCCTAATGACAAGGTAAAGAAACTGAGTCCCATGGCTTCGAGTATGACCTTCGGCGTGATTTTCGAGAAGTCGGGCTCGAACAGGAAGCGTAATCCGGTAGTTCCACCATCCATAAACACCATGTGAACGGCCATCACTACCAGCATGATGAACAGAATGGGCATGAGAATCTTGCTCAGCCGCTCTATACCCTTGTTGACGTCGAACCACAATACCGATGCCGTGAGGGCTATGGCTATGATGGCATATATGATCATCACAGGGGCATTCCCCTCGAAAGTATTGAAGAAAGCAGTGAGTTCGGCTGCATCCATTTCAGCGAAGGTGTTCGAGGCAGCTTCAACCATGTAGTAAAAACACCATCCTGTGACGACAAAATAGAAACTCAAGAGTAACAGTGACGATATCATGGCTGTCCACGATAACCACTGCCAACGGTTCGAACCGCTCAAGGCGCGGAATGCACCATAGGCACTCCTGCCCGACAGCTTACCGATCATAAACTCGTTCATCACCAACGGCAATCCGAAGATGAGTGAACAGACGATATACAGGATGATGAATGCACCACCACCGTTTTCTCCCACGGTATAGGGGAACTTCCAGATACTGCCCAACCCTACGGCACTGCCTGCGGCGGCCAGCAAAACTCCAATTCTTGATGAGAATGATTTCATACCATGATTCATCTGTTATCACCGGTGGCACCATCGTTTGAGATGCCTGTTCCCTGTGTGCTGTCTTCACCGGCATTGCCACCCCAGGTGATGGTGGTGTCGGTAACGGCGTAGTCGTTGGCAAAGGCGCGGGCCACCTGACAGTTGGCGCTGATGGCACCGAGGTACTGTCCGATGCCGTCGGCATAGAACTGTGCATTAAGCGCCCGTGTGCTCTCCGTACCACCCGCCTTCAGCAGCTCACCGTCCTGATCGAGCCAGATGTAGGCCATCTGACCATCAGCGCTGAGGTCGTATTCACCCTCGGCCACGTTGCCCTTCAGTGTGGGCTGGATGTTCATGCCGGCCTTGGCGGGCAGGGGAATGGTGACACTCTTGGTCCATGTGGTCGAGGTCATCTGCTCACTGACCACCTGTCCGTTCTCACCGACGTATCGCACGTTGACGGTAGCCACGTCGAGCAACTGCTGCGAAACGTTAGCCGTGTAGTCTACTTTCACACTGGTCAGAACCTTCTCCGTTGGCGTGGGTGTAGGTGTGGGTTCCGGCTCATCGTCGTCATCACTACCGCCGCAGGCGGTCAGGCTGCCAAGGGCCAGCAGGCCCCCGAGTAGCATACTCATAATTTTCAGATTTTTCATAATCACCATTTATATTTTACAATTTGACAATTTACAATTTATTTACCAATGATCTTTTTACCATTGATGATGTTTACGCCCTTTGTGGGTGCTGAGAGCAGTCGGCCGTTGAGGTCGTAGATGCGCATGGTGCCGTCGTGGTCGACGGTGCGCAGCTGCGTGATGCCGGTGGTGCCTTCGAGGGTCATGCCGATGGCACGGGCACCGGCCCTGGCGCTCTGCAGCAGATAGGCGCGATAGGGTAGGATGCGGGCGGCACGGTGCTCGTCGGTGTCCGACAGTACCGGATGCCACAGACCGTCCTGCTGCAGGGTGTAGGCACCCATCTCGGCGGCGTCGGCATTGCTGATGCCGTTGATGGTGCCGCGCAGCGTGTAGCCCGGTGCGTCCTGCTGACCGCTGGTCATGGCGTCACTAACAGGAATCTCGGCGGCTGCCGTGTTGAGCGAGGCATCGCCGTCGGCCGTCCAGATCAGGTAGGGCTGCAGGGCCTCGAGTGTCTCCAGTGTCTCGGTGAAGATCAGCTCATTGGTGCTGCGTCCTGACAGCTTGTAGGCCTTGGCACCTGCGGGAATCGGCAAGTTGTAAGGCAAACAGATGGAGTAGGGTGCAGCGCTCTTGCCTAAGCTACGGCTGTTCTCCACCTTGTCGGCATGGAAGGCGTAGGGCACGCAGTAGTCCTTGCCGTCAATCAAACGGAAGGTCTGGGCCTTCAGACTTGTGTTGTCGCCCACCACGATGTTCGTGCCGTCGCTGGCGCCATAAGTCGCAGGTACATAGACCAGCGTCTGCAGGCTGTCGATACCCAGACGTGCAAAGCCGCGGGCCTTCACGTCGGCGATGATATCGGTGGCGTTACACCGTTGCATATCTACGTAGCGCAGGTCCGAAGCCTTTGAGAAGACGTTATCCTCCATGCCGTCGAGTGTGACGGGCAGTGCAATCTTCTCCAACTGCGTCAGCTGTTGTATGTCGGCAGTGTACAAAAAGTCGATGGATGTATAGTCCAGCGGTGTGAGGTCGCGGACACCGGTGTGACTGTTGAACCAGCCCTTCACGCTGCTGACACCGGCGAGCTCGTCGGCTGAAGCGGCGGCGTGGGCGGCGAAGGCACAGAACGTCTCATCGTTATCAAACACACCTGCTGAAATGAGCTCCTTCATCTGGTCTGACGACGCGAAAAGGTCATCGTTAAGGTATTCCTGATAGAGACTCGGACGCACGTAGACCACGTTGAACTTGTAGATACCTAAAGCGCTCAGGATATAAAGCGAAGCAATCTCGGTACTGAACTTCTCATTAGAGAGGATGTACAAGCGGGTGAGCTTGTTATTACTATAGATGGATGGCCAGTCGAGTTCCTTCGTATCATCGCCGATGACCAGTATCTCCAGCGCCTTGCAATCCTCCAGGGCAAGCTCCTCTATCTTGGTACAGGTCTTCGGCAGAATGAGCGTCTTCAATTTGTTGGCCTGTTGCAAGGCGTATATCGGTAGAATGTTGTCAGCCACAGCCTTTACAGTTGCCTTTTCGTTCCCCTGCACACCGATGTCTGACGCCTTGATCTGTGTGTCGTACAGGTCGAGGTACTCCAGATGACCGATGTAGTTGGTACTCATAGTCCACGGACAGTAGCCGGCCAGGTATTTCAGCACGTCGAGGTCACCACCTGAGATAGGACCTACGACCTTCAGCCGGTGAATCTTTTTATAGTCGCCTTCCACGGTGCTGACATAGTCCTGTCCGGTCGTTGCGTCTTGCGATGTCCCGATGGTCAGTCCTAATGCCTTGGCCAGCGTGTTCGGCTCGGTGACGGTGACCGTGAGGACATCGTCCATCTCGTCGTCGGGGATGAGGATACCCTTCTGGATGGTCATCACGTCGGTCGTAGGTAGTTCGTCGGGGTAGTACATCGCGCGGAAGGAGCCCAACGATGCCTCCGGCGTGTCGGTGGTGATGCGGCGGAAGTCGCCCGTGGTCTGTTGCAGGGCATAAGCCATCATAGCGGCAGCTTCAGCATTCTCCAGCTTGGTAAACGTGCCAGTCCACCAGCCCAATTCCTTTTCTTTAGTTTCCCAGTCATAGACACGGTGTCCCTTGTCTGGGGTACTGATGAGGGTCACGTCAGCCGACAGCAGTTCCAGTTCGCCCTGGTGGATGACAAGGAGGTAAGGCATACCGGCTTTTATGTAGGGTTCATTTTCTATGAAGATCATCTCCTTGCCGTCCGTGATATAGTTGAGGCTATAGAGTGAGAGGTTATTTACATAAGGTATGAGATCCATGTCGAAGGGCAGGCAGACGGTGTAGGCGCGGTTTGTCCAGTTGCCCTCGTCGTCCTTGGCAGCAGCGAGTTTGTGGTCGCCGACTACGAAGCGATGGGGATTGCCGTCGCTCCATGCGCTCAACACGGCGCTGTAGTCGCCCTCGTCCTCTAAGCGTATGAGCTTGCAGACGTTACACTGGCCGTTGTCGCCGAAGGTGTGCTGCGCAATGGTCGTTTTGCAGCGGGTACAGTCGATGTGGTGGCTGCTGCCGTCGAAGACTGTTCCATTGGCGCCTGGGTGATGACACGGCTGAATCATAACAGCAGGGTATCTCTGGCAGCCATTTATTCGTTGACCACTGGGGTAGTAGCCTTGGCTCGTACCGCCTAAGTAGGGCATGACCAACCTATCGTCGCCTAAGGTCAGCGAGCCGTTGTTGTCGCTACCGTGGCCGGCACCAATGGCTCTGTAACCTTTGTCCGGTCCTTCCTGTTTACCAGCCTTGGCCTCGACGGTGCCGCCGGTAATGGTCACCTTGCCACCGTCGCCTTCCTCGCCGCCGCCGATACCTGCGCCGCCATCGTTGCCCTCGGCATAGACATAGCCACCGGTGATGGTAACAGTGGCGCCATCGGCATCTTCACCACCACCGATACCAGCAGCGTCAGTGCCGCCGTAGGCATAGACCTCGCCACCGGTGACGGTCAGTGAGCCACCATGACGACCCGATTCTGTCAGGTCTTCACAACCACTGCCGATACCGGCGCCGTTCTCGCCGCCCTGGGCTTTGACGTAGCCGCCGCTGATGGTGACGTTGCCGCCATTGCCGTTTTCACCGCCGCCAATGCCGGCCGCGTCATTGTCGCCATAGGCATAGACCTGGCCACCGCTGATGTTGATGGTGCCGCCAGCAGAGTCGGATCCGCCGCCAAGGCCGGCGCCGCCTTGAGTTTTAAGAGTCGTGTGCTCGACATTGCCATGGGCTTCTACGTAACCGCCGCAGATGGTGATGGTGCCACCAGGTCTGTGTTTGCCGCCGCCGATGCCGGCACCACCACCCTCGCCGCCGGCTTGGGCATAGACATGACCACCATAAATGGTCACAGTACCGCCATTGGCAATATCACCGCCACCGATGCCTGCAGTGCCAGGGTTATTCTTACTGTTGGTACCGCCGCCTCCTATGGCACGGATGGAGCCGCCATAGATGGTCACAATACCGCCGTCGCCAAATTGACCACCGCCAATACCGGCTGCAGAGCTTTGGCCAGCGACGTTGATGTTACCTCCGTGGATGATGATAGGACCATTGGACTTTCCAATGTATTCATTTAATCCACAGCTGCCACCTATTCCGGCATGATAGGTGGCCAGAATGGTTGTTTTGTTTTGATTTGTCAGTTTGCCCGTGTCGTTTATCTGGCCATAAATATAGAGCGAATTCTCGTCTACCACATCGATGTGAAGCATCTTTAATGTGGCACCGTCGCAGAGCACGAGGTGGTGCTCGCCGTTGCCTATCATCCTGATTTTGTAGTAGTCAGCATTCCCCTTGACCACATAGTATCCGGGGGCAAGATCTATATCTTCATTACTGTTACCGGTCAGTTCGGTGTATTGGCCGGTCGCCAGTGTACGGAAAGACTCAACGACCGTCTTGCTGTCCTCGTCCCACGAGCGCTCGATATAATAGACGTCGTCTCCAAACGACATGCTGGTCACCACGGCATCGGCGTCCGCCATCGTCAGGGTATAGGGATTCTTGATGCCGCTAATCGTGCCTGTTGTCGTCATGTAGACACCGGCATCGCTGCCACCGAGGTTGACTACAACGGCATCATTGCTGCCGCCGTAGCAGCCGTCAAGGTACTTGAGTCCTGCGTTCTCACCGTAGACCGTAATGCCGCTAACATCGTAGGATGCCGTTGGAACGCCACCCTTCTCCACCGTTGTGTTATTGCCTGCCGTAATGCTATGCATCGCCTTGCCCTGGACATTGCCGAGAGGCTGTGTGTAGTAGCAGTTGGAAACGGTGGGGTGTGCTTCCGGACGTGCATCGAAGAAGGTGTTTCCGCCTTGCGTACTCACCTCCGTTGGTGCGAAGATGCAGTCCTCGATGATGGCGCCCTTTTCTAACATGTTGTCATATCCGAGAAATCCGCAGCTGCCAGTGCTTTCCGGGGCTATCAACATGCCGTCGAATACGCAGCCTCTGATCGTCAGACGGTCATCGGTAGACCTGAATTTTTGGTGAACGGCAACCAGACCACCATGCTTGCCGTCGCCTTGGAATGTACTTGTCACTTTCACACTGACACGGCAATTCTCAATGACAGTATTTCCACAGCATAGTCCGACAAGTCCTGCTGCATACTCCCAAGGAGAGTCTACGGTTCCTGTCACGTGCAGGTTCTTGATAGACCCGTTGCGCATACATCGGAATGGAGCAAGATGTGGGTTGCTGGGATTTGCGAATCCGACATTTGCCTTGGTGATTTGAACCGTCAATGTGTGTCCATCGCCGTCAAAGTGGCCGGAGAAGAATGCAAAGCGGTTCTCTTGTAAACCTAAAGGCCTATTTACGCTGATATCATTAGTCAGCTTGAAATATTTGTCCGCGTAAGGTTGCTGGGCATTGCCTACTTTTCTCCACAATTGGTTCCAATGCTCTTCCGATTCTATCAGATAGGGATTGTCTATCGTCCCGGAGCCAGGCAAATCAAAAGGATAATTATCCGTCTGACCCAAGACAGTTGTTGCGTAAAGCAACGCTGCCAGTAATGTGAATAGTTTACGCCTATTCCTCCAAAGATTGTGAATCTTCATACCTTATTATTTATTATATAGGACCTTTTTACCATTGATGATGTTGATACCCTTGGTGGGAGCAGAGAGCTGGCGGCCGTTCAGGTCGTAGACACGCTCCGTACCGTCATGGTCGACGGTGCGCAACTGCGTGATACCGGTCGTGCCTTCGAGGGTCATGCCGATGGCGCGGGCATTGGCCCGGGCGCTCTGCAACAGATAGGCGCGATACGGCAGGATGCGGGCAGCACGGTGCTCGTCGGTATCGTTCTTCACCGGATGCCACAGACCGTCACCTTGCAGGGTGTAGGCACCCATATCAGTAGCGTCGGCATTGCTGATTGTGTTCAGCGTACCACGTAGTGTGTAGCCCGGTGCGTAGTCCTGCTGACCCACGGTCGTCGCGCCATTCGCCGGGATGTCGGCGGCACCTGTATTCAGCGATGCATCGCCATCAGCCGTCCAGATCAGGTAGGGCTGCATGGCCTGCAGCGTTCCAGACGTCTCGGTGAAGATCAGCTCATTGGTGCTGCGGCCCGACAGTCTGTAGGCCTTGGCGCCGTCAGGTATCGGCATGCTGTAAGGCAGACAGATGGTGTAAGGCACATCGCTCTTGGCCAGCGTGCGGGTGTTCTCCACCTTGTCGGTCTTGAAGGCATAGGGCACGTAGTAATCACGGCCGTCAATCAGGCGGAAGCCCTCAGCGTTGAAGCCGGTGCCATCACTTACTATGATGTTCGTACCGTTGCTCTCACCATAGGTGGCGGGCACATAGACCAGCGTCTGCAAGCTGTCGATGCCGAGACGGCCGAAGCCGCGGTTCTTCAAGTCAACAGCGATATTGGTCGAGTCGCACAGGTGCATATCCACGTAACACAGGTTGGTGGCCTTCGAGAAGAGGCTGTCCTCCATGCCTACGAGCGTCGTGGGCAGGATGATCTTCTCCAGCTTTGTCAGCGGCTGGAAGTCGGCGGTATGCAGCGAGTCAACAGCGGTATAGACTAACGGCGTGAGGTCGCGGATACCGGAGCGCAAGTCGAACCAGCCCTTCACGCTGCGGACGCCAGTGAGGTCGTCGGCCGTAGCAGCGGCATGGGCAGCGAAGGCACAGAACGACTCGTCGTCCTCGAACATTCCCTTCGAGATGAAGTTTGTGCGCTGTGCCGAACCGTTGTAGTCCTCACCGTAGATGTAGCCCTGATATTGGCTCGGCCGTACATAGAAGGCGTCGAACGTCGGGTTGTAGTTGTTGCTAAGCCAGCGAAGGAAGAACAATTCGTTGCTTATATTCAACATCTCATCGGAAAGGATGTACATGCGGGTGAGCATGGCATCGTCGTCGAGGGCGGACCAGCTGAAGTCCTGGATGCTGTCGCCGACGACGAGCACCTCCAGACCTTCGCACTCCTGCAGGGCGCGGTCTTCTACTTCCTTACAGGTCCTCGGCAGGATGAGCGTCTTCAGGTTGTAGGCACGCAGGAAGGCGTGAGTCACCAGAACATTGTCGTCAAACCTTCTTGCTTGTACATTTTCTTTCAACATGAACGATGCCGCTGGTCTAGTATAGCCCGTCACGCCAATATAGGTAGCCTTGATATCTGCGTCATACAGGTCGATGTACTCCAGACGGCCGGCATAGTTGCGACACAGGAGCCACGGGCAGTAGCCCGCCATGTATTTCAGCACGTCGATGTCGGCACCCGAGATGGGGCCTACCACCTTCAGCTTGCGGTACTTGGTGTAGTCGCCTCTGACAGCATCGACAACAGTGTGGTCGCCTGCGGCAGTGTATAAGTTGATGGTCAGTCCTAATGCCTCGGCCAGCTTGTTCGGCTCGGTGACGGTGACGGTAATGATGTCGGCACTGCTGTAGTCGCGCTCGTCGACGTTGATATGGTCGGCATACTGTGCCCACGTCTCGCGGTAGAGCTTGCAGAGCTTCTTCGGCACATAGATCTTGAAGTCGGCGGGCAGTGATGCGAAGGCGTCAGCCTCCAATGTCGGCACGCTGTCGCAGCTGACGTAGATGCTGTCCAGACTTGTGCAGCCGCTGAAGGCCGAGGCACCGATGTACTCGAGACTATCGGGCAGCGTGATGGTAGTCAGACTGCTGTTACCGGCAAAGGTGTTCTCCAGACGCTTCACACGGGTGAAGAAGTTGAAATCGTCGAACGTCTTGATGTCGGTATTACCGTTGAAGATGCCTTCGACGCTCTCTGTCTGCAGGTATGCCGTCGGGAAGAAATGACTCTTATCGGCCAATGCCCATGTTACGGCGTCATCCTTGAACATAGCCACGACGCTGCGCGCCTGACGGACCAGCTTGCCGTCGCTCAGGTAGTTGCCTAACTGCTTCTGCGTGGTAAAGACGGTCTGGATGGGCGCCTCCCACGGATCCTTATACCAGTCAGACTCCAGTGTGGCGAAGCCGTCGGTGAGCAGCACCAGTTCATCAATGCCGTCCAGGTTCTGCAGCAGGTCGGTGTCGAACTCGGTGGTCTTGCGGCCTACGCAGACGCGCTGCAGCGACTGGGCATCCTCGAAGAGGTTCTCACCAAGTTTCGTGGCAGACTGCGGCAGGATGACGGTCTCGATGGCCTCGCAATTCTCGAACAGGTATGGGGGCACGATATTGTCCTCCTTAATCTTCTCGTCGATGCCGTTGCCGTTGTAGCTGTGCTCCTCGTCTTTCTTGATCTCCGCATTCCACAGGTTCAGGTAGCGCAGGCGTCCGTCGGTCCAGTCGCTGTCGTAGGCATCAGCACCTGCCATGTGGCGGATGACGGCGAGGTCTTTACCGTTCAGCGGACCGATGACGGTCAGCGAGTCGTACTGCGTATATGGACCCTGAATATAGCGCACCTTGTCTTTTTCCTCCACCAGCGTCAGACCGAGTTTGTCGGCCAGTTGGCCTGTCTCGGTGACGGTCACCACCTTATTAATAGTAGGTACACCGTCGACGATGTAGTCGGCATACTCGCTCCAGGCAGCCTTGTAGTCGGCAGCCTTGCCAGCGGGTACATAGATTTTCAGGCCGTCGTGCTTATGGAATGTACCGGTGCCCAGCGTGGCGGGCACGTCGCTCAGTACGCGGATGGTGTTCAGTTTCGAGCAGCCGGCGAAGGCATCGTTGCCGATGGTGGCCACGCCCTGCGGCAGCTCAATCTCCGTCAGGGCAGAACAGCCCTTGAAGGCCTTGTCGCGGATATCGGTGATACCGTCGGGCAACAGGATGTTACCCATGTTTGAACAGCCCTCGAACCACGACTTGCCCACGTAGTTGAGACCGACGCTCTCGAAATGCTTGAAGTCGCCGAACGAGTAGATATTTTCATGCTCTGCCTGGAACTTGCCGTCGAGCCACGAGAAGCCTGCACCGCCGATGCGGGCCAGGTCGCAGTAGTCTTTCCATAAGGCATTGTCGGTGCCGTGGTTGGCAGGGTCGTAGTAGGACATATCCTCCAGTGCCTCCTTGACACCCGGGTCGGTGAGTCGGATGAGACAGGGCAGGAAGCGGTCCTTGTACTTGGCCCACGTGGTGTCGGCCTCGAACCATGCCACCTGCTGCGGCATCATCTTCAGACTGGCGGTGGTGCCGTCGAGCACGCCCTTGCCGATCTTGATCTGCTGCGGCGTCATCGGCTCGAGCTTGTTCAAGCCGTCGGTCTTCATATAGACCAGGTCGATGTTCGCCAGGTTCTTGCAGTTGGCGAAGCAGGAGTCTTGCAGGGTGACATCCAGTCCGGTATAGCAGTCGCCGAAGAACAGGAAACCGTTCACGTCGGTGAACGACACCGTGCGCAGGTGCTCATTGCCGTAGAAGGCCTTCGGTGCCACGTAGTCCAACTGGTAGTTGTTGTAGTTACCGAGGTCGTTGATGAACTTCACAGCGCCCTGGTTGCCTTCGATAAATTCGTTGTCGGGACCGGTCACAAAGGTATGCTCTACCTTGTGGCCCCCCACCTCTTCCACCTTCTGGAGAGAGTTCATCTCGTAAACGTAGGCATAGTTGGCACCATACAGCGTGTGCTGGGTGACAGGAGCGGCACTCTGGTAGATGAAGTATTGCTCCAGCGGAGCCCACGATTCGTTGTCGAGGAAGTCCTGCTTGCGTTGCGGGTCGATGACGATGTGGAACTTCTCGGGGTCGAGACCGGCAAAGACGCTGTCACCAGCAAGCACAAAGTTCTCAGGACCGAGGGCGCGTGTACCTTTGTCTTTGTCGTACATCAGGGTGCTGAACTCCGTCAGGTTGGTGCAACCCACAAAAGCTGAGTCGGGAATGGTGAGCAGCAGCGGCATCGACGATCTGGTCGATTGGTTTTCGATGGTATAGAATTCCACCCTCTCCAGGTTCTTCTTGTCGCGGAAGGCCTTCTTGGCAAAGGTCATCGTGCGGTCGGAGGTAAATGAGTTGCCGTCGTCGTCGAAGCCGCCATAAATCTTGGCCACCTTCGTCGTGTCATCCACAGACTTAATATAAGTATGGTACACGATATTCTTCGATGGCGTGGTGATGATGTAACCGCCACCCACGACACCCACCTGGTGGATGTTCGAGAGGATGTTGGCTCGCATACCTTTCTGCAAGGCATCGCCGTCGTACGAACCACTGCCACCCCAGCACTTCGTGGAGAGAATGCTGGCAGTCGTGGTGGCTGCGGAGGCGGCCCTGGTTTGTACGAAATGGAATATCGCCCCTTTTATAGCTCTCTCTGCGGCCTGTAAGGCACGTTCTGCTGTATTAACAGCAGTGTAATAAGGGTTAACAATAGTTGCACACATACCAACAAATTGAGAAATACTTGCATTGAGGTCAAAAGGACTCATCTGTCTGATAGCGTCAAAGCCTGCTGCTGCATCAGCAAGCGACAATACATGCCCTGCATCATCAAACAAGCCAAGTCTGGTGATCATGTGTCCAGCATTTTGCATCGCCACGACAGAAGATTCCCAGGCTTGCGCAGCCGTTGGTTCTGTCATTAATGTGTTCAAATTATTGAGAAATTCTTGATTAAATGTCTTAGTTCTAAGCCCGCTTACCACATTACCTCTCGTAGTTAGAATGCGATCCTTGGCCTCTTGAGCCGTCTGGAGTTCGAGGGTCTTCGCTGAAATCTGCGCACTATTTGATGCATAGGACCATATTTCTGCTGCCATCATAAGCACTTCGATGGCGATACGCGGCGCCGACCACCACGACACATCCTGGCTTACCACCTGCGAGGTCTGCAGGATGCCGCCCGGGTTGGTCATATAGCTGTAATTCAGACCAAACTCGTTGTAGTCCTTACGCCTGTTTGTCGGGTCAAACTCCACGGGTTCGATGTAATCCTGATAAGGCTCCCAGTTGGGGTCGTCCAGAAACTCTTGGAAGCGTTCGGTAGATACCAGCACCTTGAAGTCAGGATTCATGTTCTGGCAGGCCTCACTATACTCTTCCTCGGTCATCGTTTTGGCACTTTCCGAGGTAGGCATCGAGAAGATGTTATCGCCCGGGATGACATCCTGCGGGCCGAGGCTCTCCCAGTGGTCCTCGCCGTCTTCCACATAGTAGAACATACGCAGCTCCTTTAGGTTCTTACAGCCTGCCAGGGCACCGTTCTGGATGACCATCTTCAGGTCGCTGTGCGAATTGCTGCCGTTGCCGTTGGTCTGGTAGAATTCGATGGCCTTCACGTGCTCGTTGCCCTTAATGGCATTACGACCCAGGGCCAGCGTCTTGTAGTTGTAGTTCGAGCCCATGTCGTTGTAGATGCGCATCACGCCGTTGGCATCGTCAATGTCACCATTGTCGACACCCACCACATAAGTGTAATAGACGGTGGCGTCATCGTTGGTCTGCAACAGGTCGGCAGCGTTGAACTCCTTATAGTCGGCATTCCAGATGCGCAGGTGGTTGTCCATCATCTCCTTCTTGTCGTTGGTGGTCAGCGGCTTGGTCTCGTTGGCGTCGCGGTAATAGTGGTATTTCACACCGTTCACCTTCTCGTCGCTCACCGTGGCATCGTAGATGATGATGCGGTTGCGGAAGGGTCGCCACGTGTCGCTGGTCAGATAATTCTGGTATTCCGAACGGTGGGTGCTGATCCTGGCCTTCGACGAACCGTCAAAGGCATTCTCGGCGATGCTGAACACCTGCGAGGGCTTCAGTGCCTCCCAGTGGTTCGTGCCCTTCGTGACATACTCCATCATCTTGATCTCCTCCAGATTCGGACAGTCCTTGAAGGCCTCTTCGTCAATCATGAAGTCGAAGCCTACCAGCGCGTTGAAAACGTCGTTGCCGCTATCCTTGAAGTAGAGACTCTTCAGCTTTGTGCTGCCTTTGAAGGCACGCGGGGCGATGACACCCAGACGCGAGTGCTTGCGAAGATGGAGCAGACCGGTATTAAACAGGTCGTTGTGTACCTGCACACCGTCGCTGTCGAAATCATCCTCGTTGTAGCCCACGATGGCAGTGATGTGCGAGGCTTCCCCGTCATCGTCATAGAACACCAGGTCGTCGTCGCTGTGGAACAACCACTTCTTGGCCTTGCACGTCTCGTCGCTCACAAAGTAGTGGTAGTCGCTCTTGTTGAGGTAGCGGAATTTCACGCCGTGTATGGTGTGTACATTACCTTCGGGTATGCTGTTGGCGCTGATAGTGAGGTGGATGGGACCGGTCACATCCTGCAACACGTGTACGCCGTCCTTGCGCCAGGGGTCGCTGATGAACGTAGACGATGAACTCCAGTGGTCGAACTTCGTACCCTCGGGCACAGTCAGCGTCACGTGGTCGCCGTTCTTCCAGTAAGGCTTGCCGTCGAACTGTGCAAAGGGCTCCTCCACCATCTCGAACGAACAGCCGTCGGGGAGGTTCACCGTATTAAAGACGCAGGTGCCCTGCCGGATCTCCAGATAGCGCGTGCAGTAGCAGTCCTCGAAGGTCGCCTTGGCGCCCTTGGCCAGATTCACAAAGGTGGCATTACCTTGATCGTCGGCTCGCATCGGGTCGAACATACAGTTCTTGAACGTGATGTCAACCTCGCTCAAGCCCACCAGACCGCCAATCCGGCTTCCCCAGCCAGTGATAGTGCCGGTGAAGACGCACTTCTCCAAGACGGGTTTCACGGTAACGTTGCTGTTGATCTTACCGACAAGGCCGCCAGTGGTCAAAGTGCCCTTGTGAATGGTATAGAAAGTGATGTCCGAGCGACAGTCCACGAGCTGCGTGCCACGGCTGGCACCCGCATCGTCGATACACACGGCGATACCGCCGTTCTGCGGGTTGTCGCTATACACCGTACCCGTGGTCTTGACATGGCGAACGATGGCGCCACGCAGACAGCCGAAGGGCGCTGTGGGATCCTTGGCATTATTGGCGCCAGAGTCATCTCCGACGGTAAATGTCAGCGTGTGGTTGTTGCCGTCGAACGTGCCGCAGAAGGGCTTGTCCACCGAGCCCACCTGAATGCCCTTGGTGTCGATGTCGGCCGACAGCCTGAAGAACTGGTTCTGGAAGTTCTTGCCCTCAGCCACCTGTTTGGCCAGGGACGCCCATTCGTCGCCCGTCTTCAGAAGGTAGGGGTCGGTACTGTTTCCACTGCCCAGGAACGTCTGTGCCCAGGTCATTGTTGTTGCGCAAACAAGCGCTGCTAAAAACGTGAATAGTTTACACCTATTCCTAAGAAATTTGTCTATCATTTTATTACAAGTTAGTTTCATGATTATAGTTTTATTAGAACTATTACGCCACAAAGATACAAAAAAAATGCCTGCGCTGCAACAATTCAGGCATTTTTTTTTATTATTTGTCACGATTGACCGGTTTTCAGACAAGATTGAAAGGTTTTCAGACAAGATTGAAACATTTTTTTCATTTATCTGTTTTCATCACCGGCTGGCAAGGCTGCGATTAAGCGAGCACAAAAGGAGTTCACTCACTTTGTCGAGCGGGAGCAGGCTCGAACATCGTTCAAGTCGGCATATTCATGTGCGACATTCTCGATGCAGGGACAATCCTTCAGGGGGTTCAGGTCGTGATGGCCTACAATCACGGCGCGGGGGTAACGCGCGTGCAGTTCCTCGAGCAATTTGCGCATGGCTGCCTTCTGTGCAGGTGTTCGCGTGTCGGCGGGTTGACCGCGGATGTCGTACCCGCCCTCGTAGCAGACGCCGATCGAGTGGGCGTTGTGGTTCTGTCCTTTGACGTGGCAGTGTGCACCGATCATCCATTCCGGACGGCCTGGCTCTATCGTTCCGTCTCGTCGGATCACGTAGTGGTAGCCGATGCCGAGCTTCCAGCCCTGCTTGCGATGCCACGTATCTATCTGAGCGGCCGAACTCGTCTGGTCGGGTTTTACTGCAGAACAGTGGATGATGATTAAAGTTATGCTACGCATGGGAGTTAAAGATAATTTAAAGGCACAATACCTGAGCAAGCTCCCACAAAGAACGTGGTAATCACCAAGGTAATCAATGACCCTGCAAACTTCAAGATCTTCCCGATTTTAGTTCGATTAAATTTCATACCTCTTCCTTCTTACATCATACATCTTACATCATACATCGTCTAGTCCTTATCAAGACCGTCGTCACCACTTGCCGTACCAGTGTTGATCACCAGCGTACTGGCCTGTGCTGGCATCGCGAAGTTACCGGTGTACACACCACCGTCTTCAGTCAGCTCGATCTCCGAACCGTTCAGTGTGGCTGTCGGCACCTGACCAGCTGCTGGTGTGATGCTGATCTCCACCTCGTCATCCTCGCTCAGGCTTGCACCCGAGGTCACGGCACTGCCATTGAGTGTCACGGTAGCAGAGCCGTTGCCACTTGTGCTGATGGTCAGTCCAAAGCCAGTCTGCTGGTCATTTCCGGAATTTCCGGTATTACCGGAATTACCAGAGTTCTGAGTAGAACCATTTCCGCCTTCGGTTTCTGAGCCTGTGTCCGTCTCGTCCTCATCCTCCGGCTCTGCATTCATGGCGTTGTCATGTGTCTCCTCGAACACCACGTCCTTCAACAGTGTGATGGCATTGACATACTTCTGCTTGACGCTGCCATCGGGTTTCTTCTCCTGGCCCACCACGACGCGCTCCGTCTCAGGCTGGAACAGCACGCGACGCGTGGTGATCGTGGCCGAGGTGCAGTCCTCGATCCTGGCAACGC
>Ga0310786_10003506_pt1 | contig 22786 bp, 21 predicted proteins | sample AusTroGonzalo_MG_FD_203881 | JGI IMG/M metagenome (GOLD analysis project Ga0310786, IMG submission 203881) | Bovine rumen microbial communities from tropical cattle in Woodstock, Queensland, Australia - Gonzalo_03 (v2) (version 2) | ecosystem: Host-associated > Mammals > Digestive system >...
CTGTCGATAAATCATGTTTTTTATACTTGACCGGTTTTCAATTGTAAAGAGTTATCAGAAACCGTACTCGAGCAAGTCATCAGCAGATGTCGACATCAAACCGGAGAAATCATTCATTATTTCCATGAGACCTTCTGTAAGAAGCTCGCTGTGGGGGAATCTTGCAGGATCATCGATGTGGAGCGCGGAGCAGACATCACTTGAGAGCTCAGACTCACAGTTAATATTACCTGCTGCTACGATAAGGATGTTGCCGTCTGCAACGAGGATCTCAACTCCGACTTTTCCCGTGAGAGCTGAGAATGCTTCTTCAACTTCTTCGACCTCATCATCAGAATCAGAATTGTCGCAAGCAGCTTCCCAGAACTCAGACTCGAGGAATGCTTCCATAAAGTCAGCTACATCAATACCGAGCTTAAGATATGCAGAGTTATTGGTCTGTCTGAACTCGGAAGAACTCAGATCATCAATATCAACATTGACCTCGCGAAGCAGATCATCAATACCGTCAACGATATCGTCGAGAGTCTCTGCATCGTAGTCCTCGAGTGTAATCTGAATGCCTCCGACAAACTCGATCTCAACATCCTCGAGGTCCTCAGGATCTTCAACATCATCGACATTATCTAATCTTGCCTGACCGAAGAGTGTAATCTCCTCGACATCGTCAATATCAATACCGAGATCCAATCCCGTCATACGCAGATAAGGTGCTGCCTGGCTCGGGAGGTTATCTTCGATATAGTCCCTGTCAGCTACGAAGTAGAAACCGTCTTCGAGCATTTCCTCTTCGATATCATAGATATCATCGACCTCTTCGTAGTCTCTGTCCTCGCAGACGTTAACAACGTCCTCACCGGAAACAGACTTAACCTTGGAGCATCCTGCTGCACTTACGGCGAAAGCCAGTGCGAGCACTGCAGCAACTGTTTTCTTCATCTTCATTTTTTATATCCTCCCTTTTTATTTGGATACTTATTCGAACAGCGGAGTAGAGAAATATCTTTCCGCCGTATCGGGAAGAACTGTGACTACCGTCTTGCCTTCCCCGAGCCTCTTCGCGAGCTTGATGGCACCAGCGACATTCGTACCTGAAGATATACCGCACATGATGCCCTCCTTGGAAGCGAGCTCCTTCGACATAGTCAGAGCTTCGTCATCCGTGATGATCGCGATGTCATTATATATTCCTGTATCAAGTATCGGAGGGATAAGACCGTCACCGATACCCATCTGGATATGAGTTCCGATAGAACCGCCGGACAGGATAGCCGCATGCTCAGGCTCCGCTGCCCAGATAACCACATCGGGATTAGCTTCTCTTAATGCCTTGCCGATACCCGTGATAGTTCCGCCGGTACCGATGCCGGAAACGAATCCGTCTACAGGCTTACCGCATGCATCGAGAATCTCTCGCGCAGTATTCTCATACTGAGCCTGAACGTTGGCGGGGTTCTCGAACTGCTGGGGAATAAATACCTTGGGATCCTTCTTCTGCATATTCTGAGCGATCTCGATACACTCCTTGATAGCAAGACCGATATCACCGTCATCGTGAGTAAGGATTACTTCAGCACCGTAATGCTCGACGAGCTTCTTACGCTCGATGCTTACAGAGTCAGGCATAATGATAATCGTCCTGTATCCTCTTACTGCACCGATAAGTGCGAGTCCTATTCCCTGGTTACCGGAAGTAGGCTCAACGATAATGCTGTCGGGCTTCAAGATACCTTCGGCCTCAGCCTTGGTGATCATGTTAAGAGCAGTACGTGTCTTGACGGAACCACCTACATTAAGGCCCTCGAACTTAACGAGAACCTCGGCGCATCCTTCGGGTACTACCCTGTTGAGTCTGATAAGCGGTGTATTACCTACCGCGTCCAAAATGTTGTTACATACCATTTATAACGTCACCGTTACCTTCAAAAGATCTTCGTCCTTAGAACTGTGGCCGGCGAGGATCTCGAACTTACCGGGTTCGATAACCGTCGTCTCATTAGGAAGTACCAGGGAGAATGCCTCGTCATCAAGCTTGATGCTGACCTTCTTCGTCTGTCCTGCATCAAGTTCGACTCTCTCGAATCCTGCGAGGTTCTTCACTGCGGTCATGACGGAACTTACAACATCGTTCACGTACACCTGCACTACCTCGACACCCTTGCGTTTGCCCTTGTTCGTGACGTTGACCGTCACAGTCTTGCTTCTCTTGTTGAACTTCAAGTCAGAGTACTCGTACTTCGTGTAAGACAAGCCCTCACCGAAAGCGAAAAGCGGCTGCTCGGGACAATCAACATAACGGCCCTCATGCCATCCCGGGAACTGATTATAGTACACGGGGAGCTGGCCTGTCATCACAGGGAATGACATCGGCAGTCTTCCTTCAGGGTTCAGCTTGCCGAAGATGACCTCAGCTACTGCCTGTCCGCCGTACATACCGCCGTTGAATGCGCAGATAAGAGCATCAGACTTATCAGCAGCCTCAGTGAGGATGAGAGGCTTCGATGCGATCGATACGGTAATCATAGGAATGTTAAGTGTAGAAAGTACGCGTACGAGAGCTTCCTGCATACCGGAAGGCTTCAGGTCTGCTCTGTCGTTATACTCACCTGCCTGGTTGTAGTTATCACCGATGGCAACGATGATGAGGTCACAGTCCTTAGCCATGGAAGCCGCATCATTGATGTAAGGCATTTCCTTGTAGAAAGGAGCCTTGTGATCGTTATCGATATAGCACTGCTCCATGAACTCGGGGATACCTGCGAAGTTACCCTTAAAGTAATCCTTACGGTTAACGCTGCAGCCATAAGAATAACGGACCTCGATACCCTTGCTCTTAGCAAGTGCCTTAACACCTTCGAGTAAAGTTACATAAGGTCTTACAGGCTCCTTCTCGATTCCCGGTACGGGATGAGTAAAGTAAGTCCAGTCACCATACTGTGCACGGATATCATCTGCATTCGGTCCGATGACAGCGATCTTTCTGATCTTCTTGTTGCTCTTAATGGGAAGCACGCCGTTGTTCTTCAGAAGAACTACGCTCTCACGTGCAGCCTCGAGCGCGACATCGTGATGAGCCTTGCAGCCTATGCTTCCGGGCACACCCTTCTTAAGCGGCTTCTGCCACAGATTAAGACGGAGCTTAACTGTGAGGATATGCTTAACGGCTTCATCGAGATAGAACTCCTTGATCTTGCCGGTCTTAACCTGCTTGATGATCGCATCGTAGAACTCGAGTGTGGACATGATCATGTCGTTACCGGCCTGAGCCGCGATCCTTGAAGCATCGCCGTGGTTATCACATACCTTCTGGCGTCTGATCAATGCATTAACTGTATCCCAGTCAGTTACGACGAAGCCGTCGAAACCGAGCTCGTCACGAAGCAGTCCGCGAAGAGCCTTCTCGTGTGCAGTAAGAGGCACGCCGTCGAGTGAACCGTATGCTGTCATGAATGTAGCGCAGCCTGCGTCGACAGCTTTTCGGAAGGGGGAAAGGAACTCGTCCCTTACCTTACGCATAGTAAGCTCAGTGTCGTAGGAGTCACGCGCACCCGTAGCCTCACCGTAACCGATGAAGTGCTTGGCGCAAGCAAGGATAGCAGTATCGTCACTTAAGTCCTCGCCCTGGTATCCCTTAATGATGGATACGCCGAGCTCGCCTGACAGATACTTGTCCTCACCGAAAGTCTCATTAGTTCTTCCCCACCTCGGGTCTCTTGCAAGACACAGGATAGGAGAGAATGTCCACTGGATACCTTCTGTAGCTACCTCAGTAGCAGTAACCTTACCTATCTTCTCTACGAGATCTCTGTTCCAGCTGCAGGCCATGCTAAGCTGCGAAGGAAAGATCGTAGCATCGTGGTTTAAGCAGTGTCCGTGAACAGCATCGATACCGAAGATAGTCGGGATCTTAAGTCTTGATTCTTCGCAGGAGATGCGTGAAAGTTCTTCCATCTCCTCACCGAGAACATTAAGGAAGGAACCTACTCCCTTACGGGCCCACTTACGGGCTTCATCCATTCCCACAACGGAAACGGGCACCTGGAGCATCTGTGCAGCCTTCTCTTCGACCGTCATCTGACTGATGAGATCATCAATAAAGTTTTTCTTCTTAGCCATGGTGTCGTCCTTCCCTATATAAACTGCCTAATTATTCTACACTAGTGGCCGTCACGGTGCATTGAGAATTTGTCCATCGGATAGTTCTCGAGGTTCTTAAGAACGCTTCTGTCATCGGCCTGGTCAAGGAGCTGGTTACGCGCGTTCGTGATCTCCGCTTCGGTCTTATGCTTGGACGGTCCTCCGACGCATCCGCCGGGACAGATCATGCCCTCGATGAAGTCAGCCTCTATCCTGCCCGCCTTGAGAAGGAGCAGAGCCTTACGGCATTCATCACCGCCGGCACAGCGCTCGAGAGTAATGTTATCCGTATCGATTCCGCGCTCGCGCATAACTTCCATAACTGCATTGGCAACACCGCCGCTTGTAGCGAATCTCTTACCCCAGACAGAAGCCTCCTGGTACTCGTCAGTAACAGGCTTGATCTCCATATCCTTGGAACGGATGAGAGCGCGAAGTTCGCCGTAAGTAACAGCGTAGTCTGCCGTGTCAGGGATAGTCTTATCGTTGGCCTCCGACTTCTTGGCGATGCAGGGGCCGATGAAGACAGTTACGCATCCCGGGTGTGTCAGCTTAAGGTAACGGCTGATGGCAACCATAGGAGAAACTGTCTGTGACATATTCTCCTTATACTGATCGGGGAAGTGCTTCTTAAGCATGTACTTGAACGCGGGGCAGCAGGACGTAGTCATCTTACGTCCCTCCTTCAGAGCCTCCGCCCACTCAAGTGCTTCATACGCAGCAGTCATGTCGCCGCCCAAGCCTACCTCTACCATGTCAGCGAAGCCCATATCCATCAGAGTCTTACGAATGGAACCCATTGTGATATCAGCGCCGAACTGGCCTTCAGTAGCAGGTGCTGCCATCGCGATTACTTCCTTACCTGCGAGGATGTCCTGGATGATATTTACGAGATAAGTCTTGGATCCGATCGCGCCGAAAGGACAACTGTGTATGCAGTGTCCGCAGTGAATGCACTTGGTCTCGTCGATCTGGCACAGACCGTACTCGTCATAAGTGATGGCACCAACGGGACACGCTCTCTTACAGGGACGAATCTGGTGGATGATAGCCTCGTACGGGCAGGCATTCGCGCACTTACCGCACTCCTTACACTTATGGGGATCGATATGCATGCGAAGCTCTCCCTTGGAGATCGCATCAAACTTACATGAATTAAGACACGCCTTACCCAAGCAGAATCTGCAGTTGTCGGTAACAACGAAAGACTGCAGCGGGCAGGAGTCGCAGGCAGGGTTAATTACCTGCACTACATTGTGGTGCTGCTTGTCGGGCTCAGCCGTAGGACACAGCCCCTTCGCGAGTCTGATCCTCTGGCGGTTGATCTCCCTCTCCTTATAAACGCAGCAGCGGTACTCGGGCTTAGGTCCGGGGCTTATCCTGTAGACAAGCTCCTCCTCATTCTCGGGAGTGAGCTCTCCCTTCCATGCGAGGCGGCATACCTCCTCCATGATGAAATGCTTTAGCTTAACGATGCCCTCATCATTCTTAACCATAGCTTATGTAAACTCCTTTAACTCCGCGTGTCCGTCCTCGATCACGATGTAAGAGGGTTTGCTTCCCTCCTTAGGGATCGAAGGGGAACCGGGATTCATGAATCTGATTCCGTCATGGGTCTCATCAACCGTTATATGGGTGTGTCCAGAGAGGACTGTTGTTCCTTCGCTGATATATGAGGAGAGTGTCGCCTTATCGTACAGATGACCGTGCGTAAGGAAGAACATCTTATCCCCGCTTACGATGTATGCATAATCTGCCATGCAGGGAAACTTCAGGACCATCTGATCTACTTCCGCCTCACAGTTGCCACGCACTGCGATGATCTTATCCGCATATCCGTTAAGTATCTCGATTACCTGCTTGGGATTATAATTCTCGGGAAGATCGTTTCTGGGGCCGTGATAGAGAATGTCACCCAGAAGAACCAGGCGGTCGGCACCTTCAGACACATAAGCATCAACTGCCTTCTTAGCCCAGTAAGAGTCTCCGTGGATATCAGAAACTACAAAAAACTTCATAAGCTTCGTACTCCAATGCTTTTATCATTTAATTATACTATAATCGTTCTATGACTGACGCATGGAAAAAGACGATCCGGGATATAACGATAATAATAATTGGCGGAATCGTATATTACTTCATAAACAGGTTCACGGGCTTCGGACTTAAGTGTGCTTTCCACGAGCTAACAGGATTAAGATGCCCGTCATGCGGTATCTCTCATATGTTCATAGATCTCGCTGCGTTAGACTTCAAGAGCGCATATAAGGACAATCAGTTCCTGTTCTTCACATGGCCGCTGGTCGCAGTAGAGATCGTATATCTTCTGTACAAGCACGAATCGGTACACGATATACCCAAGTGGAATATCGCTGTTATCGCTATTTTTGCAGCCGCTTTATGCACCTGGGGAGCCTTCAGAATTGCCCTGAATTTCTGACTTAACAGTTTAAGACTTGTTTAAGCCTCTAATTATTAGTAGTAAACATCACAAAAAAATGATATATTTATCGTAATTTACGTAAAGGAGAGTATTCATATGGAAAACAACAATGAAGCTCAGTATTATCAGCAGCCGGAGCCTACATGGAACAATGACGCTCCTTCTTCCAATGCCGGAGACGGTAACGCAACTGCATCTCTCGTAACAGGTATCCTCGGTATTATCTGCTGCGGACCTTGTGCAGTAGCAGCTATCATCCTCTCTATCACAGCCAAGAACAAGGGCACATCTAAGGGCGGTATGGCTACAGCTGGACTCATCCTCGGTATCATCGGATGCGTAATCTGGGTAGCAGGTATCATCTACAATGCTGTTAATCCTGTAGACTACAGCCAGTTCTTCGGTTGATGTCTGACTGATTCGCTTTATTGAAGATCATGAGAAAAGGGAACTCGGAAGAGTTCCCTTTTTCTTATTGAAAATGCCTATATGTTAAAGAAATAAAACCAAACTCTTTAGGAGGTAAACAATGTGCGAGACCTTAGTCCCGCTACATATTGCTCATCGTACATCGGTCTCACCCCTTTCTGAAATTCGTTTTGTTTTATGGCTTTATCTTATCATCAGCAGGCGCTGATGTGTATTAATTAAAAGTGAATAAAATTAGGCAAAACTGTATGAAAGCCACTTGACTTTCATATGAAAGTGATATTAGGACGATACTTTCGAATCCACAAACTGCCTTGCGATCCTGGCGGAACGCCCGCCTCCCCTTATCGCATACTGTTCAGCCTCAGCCTCTATAGTCTCGGGATCGGCCTTGAAACCGCGAAGCTTACACAAGCCCTTAACAATCTCTATGTATGTTGCCTTATTCGGCTTATCGAACAGGATACGAAGACCGAATCTCTCGGACAGACTCATCTGCTCAGCTATCGTATCCGATGTATGAATCTCATTCTCACGCGCGGAGAAAGTCTCCTTGATCATGTGACGTCTGTTACTTGTCGCATAGATGGCGATATTCTTTCTGCCGCCTCCTGCTGCTCCCTCGATAACGGACTTGAGTGTTCCGATTCTGTCATCATCAGCATCGAATGAGATGTCATCGATAAACAGGATGAACTTCATCGGAACATCAGATAAGAACTCGAACACTTCTGAAAGATGGTGAAGCTCGCTCTTGGGAACCTCTACCAGACGCACACCCTGATCAAAGAACATGCGCGCCGCAGTCTTTACCGTGGATGACTTACCTGTGCCGGCATCGCCGTACAGCAACACGTCCTCGAATGCTTTTCCCGAAGCGAAAGCACGGGTGTTATCGTAGACCTTACCGCGCTGCCTTTCGTAGCAGAACATGTCCTCGGCGCAGATCGGATCAGGTGACTTAACGGGCACGACAGCGCCGTTCTTGATCCTGAAGAAATCGTAACGCGCATAGACGCCGTAACCCTTGGTCTCTATCTGGTCTATCATCTGCATATAGCGCTTCTTAAAGTCGATATGAGAGGAAGTGAAATCCGGAAGATATCCGTCGTAGACCATAGCGTCCTTGAAGTCGAACGAAGTGTAATTGCCGATCCTCGTAAGAAGGTCGAGTTCCCTCTCCGCAGTAAGCTTAAGGAGCGTACTCATCTTCTTTCCCTGCCCCGGATCAACGATAGATTCGATCTTATATCTGAGGTAAGGATTCATGTCCTCGGAGAGCGTATCCCAGATAGCTGCGGAGAGGTCCGCATCAGGTCTCATCTCATACAGCTTCGATACGAAGTGGCCGTAGCTGTCGATCATCTCTTCCATGCTGAATCCGGGACCCATCTTAAGCAAGAAATCGCACAAGCTCAGAAGGGGCTCCTTCTCCCTCACGTTTCTGAACAGCGCTATCGAGCAGATCTCTCTTAATACATCGGACACTTTAGTCTCTCTCCTTTATGCCGAGGGCTTCTTCCAGCATCGACTTAAGGTGCTCATAACGAAGCCTCTTCTCTTCCTTCGCGAAATGAACCTCGCGCTCCTGCACGGGGTTGCCTTCATAAATCAGGCTCGCGGCTTCCTCACCGAACTGCTCAGAGGTCAAATCGAACACGTGACCATCAACGTCGTTATAGCAGTGGTAGTTGCCGCCGGGTCTTAATATACCGTAAACGGTTCCGCCATAGATATCCTGCACGAGGAAGGCGGTTATGGAGCACTGACCTAAGGTCTTGTTATCTTCGCTCCACTCATCCTGCATACGGGGAGCACATGTCTTCCTGCACCACAGTGTGTCGAGAATATCGTAAAGCTCGCGGGGATTCCCTGCAGCCTTATACTTCGGATCCTTCGGAAGCACATCAGCGCTTTCCCAACCGTAGAAATTGTAGTGCTTATTATCAGACATCTGGTTTTCCTTTACCGTACTAATACCCGTAAGTATAATAAGTATGGCATGATGCTTTCGGATGTCAATGCTTTGGAGGGATAGAAATGGAATATAAAAGAAATGCGGCCATGCCGTGGGTTACGTTCGCGGCTGCGCTCATGTATTCGATATCATATGTAGTACTTATAGTCACCTTGAAGGATGATCTGGACAGAATGGTATCAATTGTCTCACTGTTCGCGACAGGTGCATTCGCGTTAGTGACGATCATACTCGCGCTCATCACAAGCAAGATAAACAAGGTGTGCGACCCGCTTTTCGAGAGGGCGGAAGCCGTAAGCGCAAGGTACACGGTCCTTGCAATTATAGTTACCGTCTTCCCGCTTATCCTGGAAGTTCTGATGTACGCAGTAATCCCGGATGCGGAGGAGCTCGCAGAGGAATACCCGGCGCGGATATCGCTTATCATCACGATCCTTACGATCTATGTGACGGGCACTCCCCTGCTGCTTCTTACCTTAAGGAAAGTGCCGAAGATGAAGATCGAGAAGAGAAATCCCACTATCTCCTTCTTCTTCCTGTGCCTGATGACGATGTGCGGATTGTGCCTTGTCGGCACGCTTATAGGACTTCCTATCGAGCTTGTGCTGACGAAGCCTTTCGAGAGCGGTGACGAGATCTCGCAGAGCAATATAGCCGAGATAATCTCATCCACGACGCTGTTAGAAAGAGTGCTCGTAATTGGAATCATAGGACCCGTATTCGAAGAGCTTATATTCAGAAAGCTTCTCATCGAGAGAACAATAAGATACGGGGAGACTTTCTCCATTATCCTGTCGGGATTCATGTTCGGATTATTCCACGGCAATTTCCAGCAGTTCTTCTTCGCGACCCTTATCGGAATGCTGTTTGCTTTCCTCTTCATCAGAACCGGAAAGATAATCTACCCTATCTTACTGCACTGTACAGTGAACCTTACTACTTCCATAGTCACTGCCTCCATGTACATTAAGCTTCTGCCGTATTGGGACGTTATCGATGACTTCGAAGAGCTTCCTACGGACATCCAGCTTGTCGCCATAGCCTTGGTACTGTGGATGATGTTCCTCGGCATGATCGCTGTTACGGGTCTTATCCTGTACTGCGTCTTCTATAAGAAATTCAAGCCGTACAAGGCACCAGACGAACCTGCCACAGGCATGATCATCAGCAAGTGTGTGCATTCACCCTTGTTCTGGAGTTTTGTAGTTGTGTGTCTGGGAGACTTCGGAACAGCTTATCTGCCCGATATCGTGAAGACGATCATCGGCTGATCAGTCGTCAGTAGGACCGTACTCCTCACGGATCTTATCAGTAAAGCCGTCATTAAGCATTCCTATGATAACCGGAACGAGCTTGGGATCGAACTGAGTGCCTGCGTTGGCATTTAGCTCTTCGATGATCTCATCGTGACTCATGGCCTTCTGGTACTTTCTGTCGAGCGACATAACGTCGAATGAATCGGCAATGGCTGCGATACGTCCGAACAGAGGAATCTGCTCTCTCGTGAAGCCTTCGGGATAACCCTTGCCGTCGTATCTCTCATGATGATAATGAGCGCAGTCGGAGATGTGAGGAATCGCCGTGAAATGCTCGAGCATCTCGACTCCCTTCATAGGATGAGTCTTAATTATCTCGTATTCTTCAGGACTCAATCTCCCCTCGTTACCGAGAATCTCATCAGGGATACCTATCTTACCTACATCGTGAAGAAGCGTACCGTAGTAAAGCTTCTGAAGATCCTCATCATCAAGTCCGATCCTTCTTCCGATTTCCTTCGCATAGATGGCAACTCGGATGGAATGGTTTCTTGTATAGCTATCCTTCGCATCGATGAAGGATGTAAATGTTCTGATCGACTGATCGAGGATCTCGATATCGTGTTCTCTCTGCTTCTCCATCTTCGTGATTCTCTGCTTGGAAAGGATCGATGATCCGACATAGATGAACCAGAACAGATACAGAGCAAACAGGATGTATGTCATGGGCATCGACTTCGGATCAAGAGGCATCTTACCCATGATCGAATACGAATTAACATTCAGAAGATGTCTCGAATACAGAACCGCACCGAAGTAGCAGTCGTCATCAAACTCGACAAGGCTCATCTCCTGATCCGGAGAGAATACAAGTGAATTACCTTCAATAAGATATTCGCCGTTCCATGAAGAATCAATCTCGAACGGAGCATCGAAGTCGATTCTGACGGACCAGTCAGTAAGTTTCCTGTTGTCGTTGTTGTTAACTACGAACGAATACTCAGCGCCGCACGGCATGCCCGGGAATCTGTACATATCCTCCCAGACCTTGCCTTCGGGATTGGATACCTCAAGAACCATATCACTGTCTTCAGGACCGAATCTTCTCACCGCCATGGCACTCTTTCCAATGTACATGGCATAAGCTGCTGTCATTGCCAGCAGCAAGATGAAGATGAGTATTACTATCCTGGTCGAGTTGTTCTTCTGATCCTTCATGGGCATTCGTCAATTATTTTTGTCAGTAATTAATTATAGCACCCTTATCGGCAGATGAAACCATCTTAGAGTAACGCTTCAGATAACCTGTGAGTTCGGGCTTCTCGAGAAGAGGCATTGTCTTCTTACGCTCCTCGAGTTCTTCGTCGGAGATCTTAAGCTCAATCTTGTACTCAGGAATATTGATGGAAATGATGTCTCCGTCCTTAACATAAGCGATAGTTCCGCCGGAGATAGCCTCGGGGCTTACGTGTCCGATGGAAGCTCCTCTTGTAGCACCGGAGAATCTTCCGTCAGTGATAAGAGCTACATCCTTATCAAGACCTGCACCTGCGATAGCTGATGTCGGTGAGAGCATCTCTCTCATACCGGGGCCGCCTGCAGGACCTTCATATCTGATAACGATAACGTCGCCAGCCTGAACCATACCGGAATAGATGAACTCGATAGCCTCCTCTTCACTGTTGAAGCAGCGTGCGGGGCCTTCGTGAACGAGCATCTCGGGAGCAACTGCAGATCTCTTTACAACGCATCCGTCGGGAGCGAGATTACCCTTAAGGATCGCAAGTCCGCCCTCCTTCATGAAAGGATTGTCGAGAGGTCTGATAACCTCAGGATCTATTACCTTGCTGTCCTTCAGGTTCTCACGCATTGTCTTACCTATGATGGTCATTACATTGCCGTAGATAAGGCCTTCATCGAGGAGCTCCTTAAGAACTGCATAGATGCCTCCTGCCTCATTAAGGTCCTCCATGTAAGTCGGGCCTGCAGGAGCGAGATGACAGATATTAGGAGTTCTCGCGGAGATCTCATTTATGTGATCAAGGTCGATCTTGATTCCGCACTCGTTGGCGATAGCCGGGATGTGGAGCATGGAGTTTGTGGAACAGCCGATAGCCATATCAGCTGCGATAGCATTCTCGAATGCTTCAGCAGTGAGGATATCTCTTGGGCGGATATTATTCTTAACGCACTCCATTACCTGCATACCTGCATGCTTAGCAAGGATCAATCTGTCTGAGTAAGGAGCCGGGATAGTACCGTTACCGGGAAGTCCCATACCGAGAACCTCAGTAAGGCAGTTCATGGAATTAGCCGTGTACATACCGGAGCATGAACCGCATGAGGGGCAAACCTTGTTAACAAACTCCTCGAGCTTCTCGCTGTCGATCTTACCTGCAGCATATGCGCCTGTGGCCTCGAACATAGCAGAGAGGGATCTCTTCTTGCCATCAACCTTACCTGCGAGCATAGGGCCGCCGCTTACGAAAACAGTAGGAAGGTTAAGTCTCGCTGCGGCCATAAGCAGACCGGGAACATTCTTGTCGCAGTTAGGAACCATAACGAGTCCGTCGAATCCATGAGCCATTACCATGGACTCTGTGGAGTCTGCGATGAGGTCACGGGTAACGAGAGAGTACTTCATTCCGATGTGACCCATGGCGATACCGTCGCATACGGCGATAGCCGGGAACACAATAGGAGTTCCGCCTGCAAGTCTGATTCCGGCCTTAACTGCTTCGACGATCTTGTCGATATTCATGTGACCGGGAACAATCTCATTATAGGAACTTACAATACCGATCAGAGGTCTCTCCATCTCTTCCTTGGTAAGACCGAGTGCATGGTAGAGTGATCTGTGAGGTGCGTTGGCAAAACCGTCTACAATAGTATCTTTGATCATAAATAAACCTTCCTTGTGTACGCAAAGGGCTGCACCGGTTAATGTGCAGCCCTTCAACGTATAATAACAGCCCGAACTGTATTAGTTGTTGATGAGCTTATCCTCGTCGGACCAGCTGTAGAGCTTTCTGATCTCAGCACCGACCTTCTCGGCAGGATGCTCAGAAGCAAGCTTTCTCATAGCCTTGAAGTGAACCTGCTTACCTGCATCGCTCATATCGAGGAGGAACTCCTTAGCGAAGGAACCGTCCTGGATGTCCTTGAGGACCTTCTTCATAGCCTTCTTAGTATCTTCTGTGATGACCTTAGGACCTGTGATGTAGTCACCGTACTCAGCTGTGTTGGAGATGGAATATCTCATTCCTGCGAAGCCGCTCTGGTAGATAAGGTCTACGATGAGCTTCATCTCGTGTACGCACTCGAAATAAGCATTACGAGGATCGTAACCGGCCTCAACGAGAGTCTCGAAGCCGCACTGCATCAAAGCTGCAACACCGCCGCAGATAACTGCCTGCTCACCGAACAGGTCTGTCTCTGTCTCCTGTCTGAATGTTGTCTCAAGAACACCTGCTCTTGCTCCGCCGATACCTGCAGCGTATGCGAGACCGAGATCCCAAGCATCGCCTGTAGCATCCTGATGTACTGCGATGAGGCAGGGTGTTCCCTTGCCTACCTGGTACTCGGAACGAACTGTGTGTCCCGGAGCCTTAGGAGCGATCATGATAACGTTGATATCAGAAGCGGGTGTGATGCATCCGAAGTGGATGTTGAAGCCGTGTGCGAAAGCGAGAGTCTTACCTGCTGTGAGATTAGGCTCGATGGACTCCTTGTACATAGCAGCCTGCTTCTCGTCAGGAATAAGGATCATGATGATATCAGCAGCCTTTGTAGCCTCTTCAACTGACATTACAGTCAGGCCCTGGGACTCAGCCTTAGCCTTGCTCTTGGAGCCCTCATAAAGACCTACAACAACGTTTACGCCGGAATCCTTAAGATTCAGTGCGTGAGCGTGTCCCTGTGAACCGTAACCGATGATTGCTACTGTCTTGCCGTCGAGCTTGGAAAGGTCGCAATCCTTCTCATAAAAAATCCTGCTGTCCTGTGCCATTTTTATTAATACCTCCAAATTGGTTTACTTAAGTTATGATCATTCAGATAAGAGACTGTCAGGTCCGCGCTCGAGAGCCACGATACCCGTACGGCACATCTCAATGATTCCGAACGGCTTCATATTGTCGATAAAGGCATCGATCTTGTTTGTATCACCCGTTATCTCGAAGCACATGGCCTGGGATGAATAATCGACGGTCTTTGCCTTAAATACGTTGACTGCATCCATAATCTCGGAACGGTGCTCGAGGTCATTCTTAACCTTGATAAGCAGAAGTTCACGCTTGATGGCGTCTTCGTTAGACAATACTTCAACCTTCTTGACATTATATAACTTGGTTAATTGACTAACAAGTTGCATACGGTCTGTTCTGTCGCCCGACAAAGAGATAGTAATTCTCGAATACTCGGGAGATTCTGTCTCGCCCACGGTGAGAGTATCGATATTGAATCCTCTTCTCGTGAACATGCTTGTGACACGGGTGAGAACACCGTACTTATTCTCGACATAAACAGCGATAACGAAATTATTCTTACTCATGTCTGTTCTCCTCCTCCGTCGCAAGTATTAATCTGTCGAACGTTCCGCCCGGTTTCATCATAGGCATAACCAGATCATCCTTATCTATTGTAAGATCGATGAGAACCGGTCCCTCCGCCTGTGCAGCCTTCTCGAAAGCGTCCTTGAACTCATCAAGGTTATCTGCTCTGTAACCTGTAGCACCGAAGCTCTCTGCAAGCTTAACGAAGTCAGTCTTACGGTCGAGCGTCGTGTTGGAATATGCCTTGTTGTAGAACAGCGTCTGCCACTGTCTAACCATTCCGAGAACACCGTTGTTAAACAGTACGATAGTAACGGGAACGTTATACGTAACTGCTGTAGCGAGCTCGTTCAGGTTCATACCGAAGCTTCCGTCTCCTGTGAAAAGAACCGTTCTCTTCTTGCTTCCGTATGCTGCGCCGATAGCGGCACCCATACCGAAGCCCATTGTTCCGAGTCCGCCGGATGAGATCCATGTTCTCTTCTTCTTGAAGTCGTAGTACTGTGCAACCCACATCTGGTGCTGTCCAACATCGGTAACGATATCAGTATCGTCATCGTTAAGTGCGGAAGCAGCTCTTACTGCATCTCTGGGCAGGAACTCCTCGAACTCCTGTGCAGCCTCCTGCTCTCTTAACTTATCGATCTTAGTCATCCAGTTAGGATTACGCTTATAGTCAACTGCATCGATGAGCTTTCTTAAGAAGTCAGCGATGTCACAAGCACAACCGAGGTTAAGCTCAACGTTCTTACCAATCTCAGCGAAGTCAGCATCGATCTGGATCTTACGTGCACCCTTGGAGAACTTCTCTGTATCGCCCGTCGCACGGTCAGAGAAACGAACGCCTACACCAATAATAAGGTCAGCCTTAGCCATAGCCTTACTTGATGCATAGTGTCCGTGCATTCCCTGCATTCCGAGGAATCTCGTAAGCTGTGTGGGAAGCTCTGAAAGTCCCATCATGGAGCAACCGATTACTGCATCGATCTTGTCAGCGAGCTCAGAGATAAGTGCGCCTGCACCTGCTCTTACCGCGCCGCCTCCGAAGTAGATATAAGGTCTGTTGGACTCGGCGATGAGAGCAGCTGCCTCATGAACGAGCTTGTCATCAGCCGTCTTGAGAGGAGTCTTCTCGATGGGCGCCTTATATGCGAACTCGCACATAGCCTGCTGAACATCCTTAGGGATATCAACGAGTACGGGACCGGGACGGCCGGACTTGGCGATCCTTATAGCTTCTCTGATTGTATCTGCAAGATCTTCTACATCATGTACCAGGAAGTTGTGCTTCGTGATAGGAAGCGTGATACCAGTGATATCGATCTCCTGGAAACTGTCTCTTCCGATAAGGGAATTGGAAACGTTACCCGTTATGGCAAGAAGAGGTACGGAATCAAGATATGCAGTTGCGATGCCTGTGACGAGATTAGTAGCACCCGGACCTGATGTCGCCAATACGACACCGATATCACCTGTTGCTCTCGCATAACCGTCAGCTGCATGCGCTGCGCCCTGCTCGTGTGCGGCCAGGACGTGATTGATGCGGTCGCTCTTCTTGTAGAGCTGGTCATAAATATCGATAACGGTACCACCCGGGTAACCGAAGATCGTCTTTATGTTCTGCTCGATAAGCGTCTCAACTACGATTTCCGCTCCTTTGAGTTTCATGACGTTCTCTCCTTTTCTGTTTAAAATAAAAGTCTCCTCTTCGCAGCAAGTAAAACTTGCACGAAGAAGAGACGAAAAGACTTCATTTCCGCGGTACCACTCTTCTTAGGTCATGGACCTCACTCAGCGGTGTCGATCAACACCTTTCTCTGTAACGGGAGAACCCGATAAGACCTACTCGAACTAGCTTTAAGTCTTATGGCTCCGGGATGACTTATCATTACGCTTCCTGCACCGTCTTGCACCAACCGACGGCTCTCTGTAACAGGCGACACGCATCTTTTTTCCCTTCAGCGCCTTTCGTCTATTAAAACACTTGAACCCCGATATGTCAATAAATCAGAACTTCGAGAGAAACTCGCGAGTCCTTTCATTACGGGGGTTACTGATGACATCGGGACCCTGCTCTACGATAACTCCGCCGTCCATGAATACGATCTTGTCGGCTACGTCTCTGGCGAAAGCCATCTCGTGGGTAACGATAACCATCGTCATCTTCTCTTCAGCAAGTTCTCTTATGACCTTGAGAACTCCGGAAGTAAGCTCAGGATCGAGCGCGGACGTAGGCTCGTCAAAGAATAGGATCTCAGGGTTTACTGCCATCGCTCTTGCAATGGAGACTCTCTGCTGCTGTCCTCCAGACAGATTACACGGGTACGCATCAGCCTTGCTCGCGAGGTCGAACTTCTGCAGCAGGCTGTCGCAGATGGCGTCAGCTTCCTCACGGCTTTTCTTATGCACGTGGATAAGAGCTTCCGTGATGTTACGTCTTACCGAGAAGTGCGGGAACAAGTTGAAGTTCTGGAACACGAGTCCGAACTTGCTTCTTATCTCCTGCAGCTTCTTCTTGTCAGTGTAGTGTGTAAGGCCCGAGTTCGAAGTTGATACCAAAGTCTCACCGGCGATGATGATGCTGCCGGAGTCGATCTTTTCGAGTGTAGTGGCGCAGCGCAGGAGCGTAGACTTACCGCCGCCCGAAGGTCCGATGACGGCGACTACCTCGCCCTTCTTAACCTCGAGGTCGATTCCCTTAAGAACCTGAAGGGAGTCGAATGACTTGCGTATGTTCTTCATCTCAAGTACGCCCATACTTCCCCCTTACGAATAGTAGCTCATCGATTTCTCGGCACGGTTCATGACGATCTCGATGATTCCGTTCATTACGTAGTAGAAAACACCCGCGACGATGAAAGGCACGACGGACACCTGCGATGAAGCGAGGTTCTTGGCCATCGTGAACATTTCCGTTACCGCCAGCACCTGGGCGAGCGATGTGTCCTTAACGAGTGTGATGACTTCATTGGTGACCGACGGCAGGACGCGCTTTACTACCTGAGGCAGTATGATCCTGAAGAATGTCTGTGCCTTGTTGAAGCCCAATATCTGCGCTGCTTCGTACTGACCTACAGGCATGGACTGGATGCCGCCCCTGAAGATCTCTGCGAAGTATGCAGCATAGTTTAAAGAGAAACCTATTACCGTCGCGACGAATCTGTACTTGAACGGACCGATGTCGAGGTCCGCGAGCTTAACGCCAAACATGTAATAGGGGCCGAAGTAAACAAGGAGAAGCTGAAGCATCAGCGGCGTACCTCTCATAACCGAGATATAGATACGCACGAGAGCTGCAACTATCTTGTTCTTAGACATACGCCCCCGGGCTACAAGCAGCCCGAGGGGTATGGAAAAAAGCAATGTCAGAAAGAAGATTCCTAATGTGAATCTTAATCCGCTCGCTAACTGAACTAATGTCGAACTTAATTGACTCATCAGTTACCGATTGTTGTGATGTCCTCACCGAACCACTCGTTGGAAATCTGCGCAAGTGTGCCGTCAGCAGCCATCTCCTCGAGAGCTGCCTGAACCTGATCACGGAGAGCCTCGTTACCGAGAGCGAAACCAACGCCGTACTCCTCGGAAGCTACAGACTCATCGAGAACTACGAAGTTCATGCCGGACTCCTGGATCTGATAACGAGCAACGATCTCGTCCATAACGATAGCGTCAACTGCGCCTGTCTCGAGCTCCATCATAGCATTGAGATAATCGTCAACCTGAACGAGCTCAGCGAAAGTGCTGGAAAGCTCAACGTTCTCCTCGAGTGCTGCAAGTCCGGAAGAATCCTTCTGAACTGCTACAACAGCGCCTGCGAGATCTGCAAGAGTTGCGATGTCGGAATCTGCGTTAACTACTACTACCTGGTTGTTAGCCATATAAGCCTCTGTCCAAGCGTAGGAATCCTCACGGCCGCTGATTGTGAAGCCGTTCCAGATGCAGTCGATGTTACCGGAGTTGAGCTCCTGGTCCTTGGAATCCCAAGCGATAGGCTGAGCAACGAACTCAAGACCCAATCTGTCAGCTACCTCAGCTGCGAGATCAAGGTCGAAACCTACGTAAGAACCGTCGTCTGCGACGAATCCCATCGGAGGGAACTCGGAATCAAAACCTACTACGAACTGGCCGCCTTCAGCTGCACCTGTCTCAGCTGCTGTATCCTCTGCGGCACATGCTGTAAGAGGCATAACGAGCATTGCTGCTGCGAGAGCCATAGTCAAAAACTTCTTCATGGTATAACCCCTTCTTTCTTTTGTTATAAATAACACTCGGGTATTGTACCACGAAACCTATGAATGCGTAATATCAGCTTATCTGTGAGATAAGGTCGAGGATAGCGTCACCGGATACCGTCTCATCGAGTCTGATGGAGTAAGAGTAATCACCCTGCATCCATGTAGCCAGACCGAAGCCTGAGGCATTACCTGACAGCATCACATTATCAAGGCCGTCGACATCTACCTTCTCGGTTATGCTGAAGCAGTCGTAACAGCCTGAGATATCAGCCTCGACAGGAGACTTTCTTACAGTACAGATAACATTGCCGTCATCATCAAGGTATCTTACCTCGGCAAGACCTTCTGCTGTGTCATAGAAGTTATATACGCAGGATGTGCTGTCGTTTACGGAATCAGGCACATCGAAGTCGAATCCGCATCTGTCCTCGAGATCCTCAAGTGATGTGTAGACAGTAACGGGGTTGGCAATCGAATAATCGTAGCTGTTGCCCTCTCCGCCTGTAACGAGGCCACCGTCAACGCCCAATGCTTCTGCAATTGTCTCCTCAACAGCCGGTGCAGTGTCATTGGAACGCTCAGCAGAAGCAGGCGCAGCACCCGTTGAGAAGAACATCTCCGGAGCATTAACTGCCTGGTTATGTGCAGCTACAGTCTCTGAAGCTGTCTTTGACTTATTGATATACTTACTGAATCCGAACAGTCCGCCTCCGATAAGGAGAAGCAGAGCGGCAACTATCGCGATTACTCCTGAATATCTTCGAAGCGGTGTCACTACAGCCCTCTTAGATGCTGAGGTCTCGAGCGCTTCTTCTATATATTTGTCATCCACGTCGCTCATCGCGCGGAGCAGACGTGTCGCATTAACTCTCTTATCCATTGTAACCTTCTTTCTTGAGAAGAACGCTTAAGCTGTCGCGTGATCTCGAGAGGCTCATCTTGACCTTGCTCTTACCAAAGCCGAACCGCTCAGCTATCTCGTTCACGGAATCTCCGAAGAAGTAACGTCTCATAAATATCTTGCGGGCATCCTGAGGGAGAGTTTCAAGGAAACTGTTAAGTATTCTCTTGAGCTCCTCATCCTCCGACTCGTCATCGGTGGCACTCGCGCCCTGGTCAGCTATACATTCCTCAAGCTCTTCTATCATCAGAGGAACCTCACCGGCGCCTCTCTTAGCCGCATGCATCTGGTCATAGCGGTCGAGTGACAGATTTCTTGTGATCTTAGCCAGGAACGCCTGGAATGCTGTAGGCCTCGTCGGAGGGATAACATTCCAAGTCTTGAGATATGTATCGTTCTCGCACTCTTCGGAATCTTCATGGCTCTTCAGTATCCCGTAAGCGATACTTCGAAGCAGTCTTCCGTATTTATCCCGGGTACAAGCAATTGCCTGCTCGTCCCTCGCGAAATACATATCGATTATCAGCTGATCTTCCATGAATTAAGTAAATTCCTTTGATTCTTACTGAAACCATTATAGCATCCTCCTTCTACCTACTAGACGGAAGAGTTGCCGCCATGGTCACATCATGTTACGTCAATTACACCATTTACGTAATGATCCATAAACCCACGGATCTCGATATCGCCGACCGAAGGGTCTCCTCCGTCAACAATAATGAGATTCTCATTATCCATAAGAGCTCTTCTTACCTGCTCTACTGTCACATTACCTGCTTCACCGGAGAATTCAAGTGCTGTGCCGGAGAACACATCCCACTGGCCAGAGATCATGAGGTCTGTTGCAAGTGCGATAGCTTCTTCAGCCTCAGGTGCATTATTACCGGAAAGAGGAGTTACACTCACGAATCCGTCCGCTAGTCCGCCGAAGTAATTACCTCCCACATTACCGACAAACTCTGAAGCGGAAGACTCGTTCATGGCCGCGGACAGCGCAAGCTGATAGTAAATATCCCAGCTTATCATCGGAGCTGTAAGGTGTGCTTCAGGCGCATCATCAGTCATGTCGTAACCATAACCGCATCCGAATAATCCATCCGCTTCAGCAAGCAGCAGGGGTTCGTTAGAATCGCAGTCCTGTGCGATGATTCCGCAGTGATATCTGGAAGCGAGCGTCTGAGCCGCATGGTACTCTGCATCGGGATCACTCCATGAATCGATCGAGTATACATAAACCGATGCCCCGGGATTTACCGAACGTACACCGAGAGTAAACGCATTAACATCTGAACAGGTATCGGAATGTTCCGCTCCCCAGTATGATACGAATCCAAGACTATTGTTATCTGTCTCGAGAGACTTATATCCTGCGGCGATACCTGCAAGATAGAACGCCTGATATACGCGTCCAGCGTAGTTATTGAAGTTAGTCGTATTGGAAAGAACTCCGCCTGCATTACAGAAGACAACATCAGGATACTGCTCTGCGAGTTCAGCGAACGCAACATCATACTCGCTGCTGGTTCCGAAGATGATATCGCAGCCTGATACAACTAATTCCTCTACACTGTCTCTTAACGGAGTATCTGTATCAGTAATATTATCTCTTATCTTAAGATCCGCGTCAGGATCGAGACCGACTGCTTCCATTGCTTCCGTAACAGCCTGAATATGAGTGTAGGTGTAACCTGATTCAGAACGCTTGCTGTCATAGACTACCATGCCTACGAGGAAGTCATCATCGCTTGAAGCCTGTGAAGGAACACTTTCGACAGGTACCGTACCGCATGCTGTGAACACTGATGCACACAGGATAACGGAAGCAACTGCTGTCGAAAGCAACTTCTTCATATTATTCTTCGGAATTCTCTGTACCGGATTCCTCAGCGGAAGTCTCTTCAGAGACAGGAGCCTCATCGGAAGCAGCTTCCTTAACAGCCTCTGCCTCAGCAGCCTTGGCCTCTTCAACAGCTTCCTGAGCCTTCTGCTCAGCTTCCTTAGCCTCAGCTGCGCGTGCCTCCTGCTCAAGACGGATATTCTCTCTCATCTGCTCAAGGATCTCCTGCGACAGCTCGAGGTTACCCTCAGCCTCGTAGATAGCTTCGAACTCAGGACCGTCTACCTTAAGAACTTCCATGAGTCTGCTGGCGAGACCTTCCATCGTGCTTCTCTTCTCCTGAAGGATGCGCTTGGTGTCCTCATAGCACTCGGAAATAATTCTCTGAACTTCCTTATCGATCTCATAAGCTGTCGAATCGGAATAGCTCTGAACCTGACCGAATGACTGGCCTACGAAGATCTCCTCATTCTCGTCGCCGAATACCATATTTCTGAACTTCGGAGACAGACCGTAACGCTTAACCATGGCAGTAGCAACTCTGTTGCAGTGCTGGAGGTCGGAAGCAGCTCCTGTGGAGACTTCGCCTAAGAAGAGCTCTTCTGCAGCACGTCCGCCCAATGACATTCTGATGTTGTCGAGGAGCATCTTCTCTGTGTAGTAGTCGAGGTCCTCGATGGGCTTATATGCTGTGAATCCGCCGGCCTGGCCTGCAGGAATGATAGTAACTCTATCTACCTTCTCTACATCGGAAGTAGCACGCAGTACGATAGCGTGACCGGCCTCGTGGTAGGAAGTAAGTCTCTTTGCTCTATCCGTGAGCTTCTTGGAATTCTTCTCAGGTCCCATCATTACACGGAATGTAGCGTCGTTAATCTCAAGAGGAGTGATCTCCTTCTTGTTACGTCTTGCAGCAAGGAGTGCTGCTTCGTTAAGAAGATTCTCGAGGTCAGCTCCTGTGAAGCCTACAGTAGTAAGAGCAATCTCTCTTAAGACGACATCGTGAGCGAGCGG
>Ga0310786_10003508_pt1 | contig 22760 bp, 12 predicted proteins | sample AusTroGonzalo_MG_FD_203881 | JGI IMG/M metagenome (GOLD analysis project Ga0310786, IMG submission 203881) | Bovine rumen microbial communities from tropical cattle in Woodstock, Queensland, Australia - Gonzalo_03 (v2) (version 2) | ecosystem: Host-associated > Mammals > Digestive system >...
TCGACCATGCGGCGGTGGACGTCAGCGGCGATTTGGCCTTTGCCGATTGCCATGTTACCGCCTCCATTTCATCCAGATGTCGACCATGATGGTGACGCACATGACCGCCACGGCGATAGCCAGGACGGTCATGGACGCCTGCATCGCGGCGAACATCATTGCCCCTCGGTCTCTGTTTTGGTACTACAAGACATCATGTCGGTCATCTCCCCTAGTTCTTGATTGTTCATGTATCTAAATGAATATCCTCGAACTGATTTTTCGAGCCCCCTTACGCAACGACTGACCATGCTCGACGACTTATATCCAAGTTCCTGCGATGCGGCTATTACGCTTTCGTACACTTTGCCGTCGTTTCGGATGATTGGCCTGCATTGCGAGTGAGTGAAATTCCACCGCTCTTCATCAGTGAGGCACCTGTTAGCCCAATTGACTTGCTTGCCAAGTCGGAACATGTTCTGAGTGTTTTCCTTGTGGGTTGCCCATCGCAAGTTTTCAATGCGGTTATCGCTCCTTATACCATTGATGTGGTCAACGCACCTTTTGTTCTCAGGATTCGGTATAAATGCTGTTGCTATCAACCTGTGTACAGTTTTCGCGCGATGCTCACCCTTATGATTAACCATTCCAACCACGTAATATCCGTATGCATCGAGAGTGGGAGTAAGGATTTTTTCGCGGATGTGATATCTTAATCCGTTCTTGTGTATCCTGACCCTAGCCAACGATTTGACTCGTCCTAGGTTGCTAACTTGGTAAAGGCCCTCATAGCCAGCGACATCACGCCATAGCTCGCGCATAGTTAACACCATCCCTTCGTGTTAAAAATCCCGATATGAGTGCTGGCAGGCGAGCGGGATTGTCTCGCTTTTCGGCGGCCAAACCTAGCCAGCATTCGTATTTTATACCACTTGGATTGAACATGTTATTTACCTTCAGTAACGCGAACATGCTCTCCATCGACGTTTTCCTCGTCATCGCCAAGAGCCGCCATAATTGGCGAGAGCACCGCCATGACAAGCGCTACGATGAGCGCTCGTTGAGACGGGTCGAAGATGATGGAGCCGACGATTATGTCGATATTCGCCACAATGACGCCCAGCACGCCCTGTACGATGGTGCGAGCAAGCCTCCATTGCCACTCGTTGCTAGTTAGGAAACGATTCGTTTTTCCTTTTACCATTTGAATCACATCTCCAATCTTACTGCGCGTGGTCGAGGAGGTAGCTGTCTATCTCGTCTTCCATGCACTTCAAACCCTGCGTGTCGTTCCCGTCTATCGAGTGCTTGAGCAGCTGCTTGATGGACTTGAGCATCAGGCGGTTCATCTCGGTCTCGTCCTGTTGGAACTGCCAGTCGTTCTGGAGCTTGCCCTGGACCTCGGAGCAGCAGCCCTCAAGGTGCGTGATGCGCTGCTCGTGGTTCTCCAGCTTCTCCTCGGTCACTCCGAAGCGGTCGTTCGTCGGCTTCTTCCGCGACTGCATGAAGTCGTCTATGTCCTTGACCGCGTGCAGCACGAGGCTGACGAACGCGAGCGCCACCGCTATGCCTATGATGGTGATCCCCACCTCGTCGAACGTGAGGTACTGAAGATGTGAGTCCATTACGCGACCTCCTGCCAGAGCGCCTCGGTTCCTACCGTCCCGGGTTCCCAAACGTTGTTGTCGACGAGCGACGCCCAAACGCTGCCGTTGTGGACGACCTTGTCACCGGCCATGTACGGGTTGGTGCTGTCGGGCTGCGTCCACTCGTCCACCTCCGGCTCGGAGGGTTCCGGTTCCGTCGGCTCGGAAGGCTCCGGCTCGCTCGGTTCCGGTTCCGTCGGCTCGTCCGGCACCACGACGGGCTCCTGCATCTCCATGTCGGAGACCCAGGTCCAGCCGTACACGCCTGGCTCCCACACGTTGCCGTCCACGTCGGAGCTCCAGATGCCGCCGCTGTGGCTCACGAGGGCCCCCGCGGGATACGGGTTCGTGGAATCCGGCTGCGCCCAGGGTTCGACCAGGTCCGCCAGCTGCATGGCCTGCGCGTCCATCTCCCAGCCGAACACGCCGGGAGCCCAGACGTTGTTGTCGATCACGGAGGTCCAGACGCTGCCGTTGAACGTGACCTTGTCACCCTCCATGTAGGGGTTCGTGGAGGACGGCTGCTGCCACAGCGGGTACTCGCCGATGGGCAGCACGGTCGCGTCGATGATGGCGGACCAGAGGCTGGCCGACGCAGCCGGGTTCCAACTCTCCTGCGCGTCATGCGCCTGGAGGCACCTGTAGAAGCCGTCCGAATACCTGACGCGGTCGTCCGCCGAGTAGGAGCCATCGGCCGACCATTCGGGGTAGATGGACAGGACCGTGGCGGCCTGCTCGTCCGTGAGCGTCGGGGCCAGCTCCGTCAGGAGCGCGGTCTCCGGGTCGACGTACTCGGAATATCCGTCCATGGCCGACACGAGCTCCTCGGCGCCCGAGAACGTCAGCGTGTCGTCGAGGTCCACGTCGTGGGTCTTCTCCACGTAGGCAGACGGGCCGTAACGCGGGTTCGACTTGCTGGACCGGACGGTGATGGACGTGCGCCTGCCGACCACGTGCTTGATGGAAACCACCTCGTGGGCCCCGTACACGGAGCCGTCGATGAGGACGTCCCTGATTATCATGTGTTACCTCCTTGTTAGCCGAGGATGTATGTGAAGCCGACTCGCACTGTGGTGTTGGCGGCGACGTTGCTCGGCGACACATTCCTGGCCGCAAACGTCCCGGCGCTGCTGATGCAGGCGGCGAACGAGTTGTTCCCGCCACCGACGAAGTAGGCAGGCCTGAAACCGGTCGCGAGTTTCCCAATCTCGAACGTGTTAGTTGAGTTTATGGCGCCGCTCGTGCGTGCGAACTCTATCTGGATGGTGCACATCGGCCCCCATTTGGCAACGTACACGGTGGATATGCTGAAACCTGTGTTGACGGTTTCGAACACCTGGCTGATCGCCGTGGCCCCGCTCGACCCGCTGTAAGTTGTCTTGGAGACCGCAGTCATGTCGAAGCCGTTGAACGCCCCTGAGATATCCAGGTCGCCGTCGATGGCGCAGTCGTTACCTGCCGTAAGCCCGCCTGCTATCTCCAGGTTGCCGCTCCAGTCGAGTTCGAGCGCGTTGGAGTAAACGTCATCTCCTTCGTCACCGTTGCCTATCTCGAACAAGTTCGTGCTCTTGTTGTCGTTGCAACAACCTATAACAGTTTGGTAGTCATATGCCGCAGTCGTCAAATATCCACCAGCATGAGAAGCACTTCCTCTTGCAAGCGCGTAGTTTCCCTCGGCATGAGAGCTATGTCCTAGGGCCTTGCTATATACTCCTTCCGCGTGGGCACCGTAATCATCAGCCGTGCAATAAGCGCCCTCCGCATGTGCTGCAAGGTAAAGAGCCTTCGTAAGCGAACCTTCGGCATGTGAATTGCTACCCGATGCCACATTGCCAGAACCTTCAGCAAACGAATAGTTTCCATATAACTTATCCCAGTCACTAGGATTCCAAGCACCGGGCGACGTTATTGCCCTCTTTGAAATATAGGGCTCGCCGTTGTACAACGTGACAACATGTTCGCCGTACGTACTGCTAGTGCTGAACGTATTAGTTGGATACAGCCGATTCCCCATTGAATAATACGGAGCAGAGGAAACGCCGTTGTTGCCGTTGTTTCCCTCACCGTAACCGAAATGGGCAATCTGCATGATTCCATGATAGACGTCGAAACTGTCGTCGTCTATGATTATACGGTTGCTAGACGAATCGTTTTGCCCCACGCGTATGCCATTTCCTCCAAAGGCGGCAACGCTCGTGCCGCCGTCGAACACCTCCATGCCGTTGTTGTCGATCAGCGTGTAGTCCTCGATCGGATGCTCTGGACTGCCGTCTTGCCCGCTCGGGTGGAGCTGGATGCCACTCGTACCCACCTCGGTGATGACGGTCTTGTAGGCGTTCTCGGCATCGTCGATGTCGTTCGCAATGGCGTTCGTGTTGTAGAGGGCGGTCTCCTTGGTGTATGTCGTCATATGCGCTCCTTAGTTGTTGTCCGTGAACGTGCAGCCGACGGAGCCGCCGTACCCGAGCGTCGTTAGTTGGATGGCCTTGGTCTTGCCCGTGCCGAGGTCCACCGTGCTGGTGCCCGTCCCCAGGCGGTAGTACCACGAGAAGTCGGCGTCGGCGTAACTCGACGTGACCTCCGAGCCGCAGCTGTAGACATGGGCCGTGAAGGTGACCGTGCCGTTGCTGGCGATGCTGTAGGTCGTGTCGAACACGATGCCGCCCTGAGCCGCGCTGAGGGCGCTGTTCGCCGTGCCGTTCGCCGTGTTCGCCAGATTGTAGGCGGCCTTGACCGCCTTGGGCGTCGCGGCGGTCCCGGACGTGGTGTCCGAGTCCGAGCTCGTGGAGTCCGACAGCTTGACGTGGCCGTAGTTGGAGGACGAGCCCGCGCCGTACGTGGTCGCCGAGGCGGCGTGTGCCGGAATATCCGATGCCGCGAGACTGGCCTTCTTTCCGATGGCTCCTCCGCCCAAGGCTGTCCAAGCTTCCGCGGCCGTGGTCTTGCCCGTGCCGCCGTTGGCGATTGGAACGGTGTCTGCGTATGCCGCCGCACCCAATCCGTCGCCGTTGACCCATGCGCCCCAGCTCGCTCCGCTGTTCAACGACAAACGCCGCCATTTCCTGCCGTACTGGAACTCGGTTAGCTCCTGAGCAATGTATGTGGTATTGCGGTATGAGAGCGGATAGCTGACGATGAGCGTGAACGCGTTGGTCAATCCGCTAGGCTTGTTGGTGATGCTTGCAACGTTCGCATTCGTGTCTATGTGGTATTCGCCGACCTCAACGATGCTGTTCAGGTCGGAGCCGTAGTTAATCAGCTTCCCGAACCCTAGCGACTCGCATTCGGCGTCTATGGCACGCATGCTGAGGTTCGTCACCCAGATTTGTTGCTGTTTGGCCGAGGTCGTGTAACCGTAGTTCCAGAGGAAGCCGACCTTCACGGTCGCAACGCCCTTCCACATGTTCTCTGGATGCCTGATGCTCTTGACGTGCTTCCACTCGGTCGGGAACGTCGATTGGGTTGTGTGGTTCCAGACGTAGTCGTAGTTTCCACCCGATGCGTTCTGCGATACCTTCGTCCCAGCGGGAACAGTCCCTCCGTTCCATGCAGACGAAAGCGTGATGGTGTTGTTCGTCTTGTTGACGGAATCGTTGCTTGCGTAAACCGCATGCGCTTCGTGGCGACTGTAGGTGTTGGGAGGATACGTGTATCCGAAGCTGTTCGTGTAGTCCCAGAAGATGAACGAACGCTGATGGTCAGCCGTCGTGCCGATCCACCAATTCGTTAGGTCGGTGAAGTGAACGACGGTATCTCCGTCATTCAAGTCCTGCGCAAGCGTTGTCGTCGTGTTCGCACGGTGGTAGATGCCGTGGTAGTAGCTGACCAGCAATCCGTCAACGTCGTAGTAGTTCAGGAACGCGTACATCTTCGCTCCTACTGGAAGGCTTGCATCGGTTCCGCATTTCACGTCGAACTCGATTGCGTAGCTCTTTGACGGGTCAACGGGAATGAGGTCATCCACGTCTATCGCGGCATATGCAGGAGTCCTCGTGAACGAACCCTTTGAGTTGTTCGCCACTGAGCCGTCGAACGTCCAACTGGAAAAGTTCGTGTTGTCGCCCATGAACCCGTTGCCGTTGACGATTAGCTGTTCTCCACGTGAATATACCTCGTCAATCATCGACTTTTCCGCAAGGGCGCGCCAAGAACTCCAATTGTTCGAGGCGTCGCCAGTCCGCACATAAAGCGGTGTCTTTCTCTCGTCTGAACCGTTTGCTGGGCCTGCGAGTTCCCATGCAGAATACGCGCCAGTCCATCCTTTCACATGCAGGATGCTCCACCAACCTGCTTTAGGCACGCCGGTGTTTTTAAAGAAAAAGTTAGCCTTCTGGGAGAGAGAGTTTACGTACACTGGCGCATTACGAACGTCCAAGACCTCGATACCCTGGTCTCTCACGGTTGTGTCAGTCTGGACGTGCTGACCAACCTTGAGGTTGTAAGCGGTCGAATTACCAGTGAACGTCTTGTTCCCTGCTACCGTCTCGTTCCCGCTAAGGGCCACAGCCCCCACGTTCGCAGCCGTGATGTTCACCTGCCCCGTGCGGTAGCTGCTCTCCGCATCGCCCTTCACGCCCGTGACGCCGGAGTTGGAGAACGTCGTGCCGCTGAGAGATATACCGGTACCCGCTGAATACGTGGTGTCAGTGGCCGCTATCGTGATCTTGTCGTTCGTGGCGTCCGGTGTCAACGTGACGTTTGAGCCCGCGACGAGTTCGAGCGTATCGGTCGTCGTGTCTGCCGCTACGGTCGTGCTGCCGACCTTGACATTGGAGAACACGTGAACGTCCTCCGGGGCGAGGGTCCAGGACGATGCCTTCGTGGCCTTCTCGAGCATGACGTTGCGCAACGTCAAGGTGTTCGTGGCGGAACCGCCGTGCTCTGACGTGTTCCGCCGGAACGCCAGCACAGCTGCCGACGCCACGTCGGGGCCCGCAACGCCCGTCGCCTCGAAGTGATACCAGGTGTTCGCCGCGGTTATTTGGAACGACGGGTAAAAATCCGTGTCTTGCGCATATCCCGTCCCGGAACCGCCGACTGCGCTGCGCCAATAGCAATCCATCCACGTGGCTGTTGTGGATTTAACGTCGAACGACACGGTCACCCGGTCGTTGGCGCCAAGTTTCAAGCCCTCCTCCGACAAGTAATAGGATATCAGGTTGCTGAGGACATCGGAAGAACCGTGTTCCCTGGCAGTGTCAAGCAGCAGATTCCTGCCACCGACTTTCAGCGCGTCAAGGTTGTCTTGGACGGTCTTGACGGCCTTGGACGACGCGGCGGCCGTGGACGATGAGGAGGTCGTGGAGTCGGACAGGCTGGCGACGGCAGCCGTGCCGAACGCGCCCTTGGAGCAGTAGTCCAGGTTGGACGCGTGGTCGCTCGCACGGAAGGAGCCGTCCCAATACGCCAAAGTATTGCTCGTGATTGGCATGGTATCGTTGGTGGACGACGACCAGCCCAGGGCGCCCTTGGACGTGTTGTTCTTCATCCAGGAGCTTATCTTGGACTTGATGTAGTTCCACAGCTTGGACACCGGGCGGCGATGATACGTCGTGGTGGTGGTCCCGCCGCCGACGTACTGGGATATGTAGTAGTCGTTGTCCTGCGGGTCGGAGCTGCCGGTCGAGAGCTCGTTGAGGAAGTAGTTCGCAGCATCAACACCAGAGGTCTTACCAGTTCCACCATGCGCGATACCAAGAGTTCCCGAAAGATTCGAAACAACCGACATATCAACGCCGCCGACCATTAGCTTGCCGTTGATAATTTCCACTCGCCTAGTCGATGTAGACGCTTGCGCCCCCAAAGTTCCACTTGGAGTTGTGGTCTGATACTCGCCTGTCCACTTGAATGATGCAGTCGATTGGAACAGTTCCACGTCGATGTCGAAAGTGAAATAGCTTGAGCACTTGAGATAGACAGTGTCAGTTGTCGCGTCGGCGTCTGTGTACACAACAATATCGCACAAGCCCCAAATCGACGACATTGCCGTTGCAGAGCCAGCAATGTCCAACAAGGCGATTCCTGTTGAGTTTCTGTTCCAAACAAGCGCCGTGAACTGCGACATGTTATCAGACACCCATCCGCCAATTCTGCCAGATATGATGGCGCTGGCATAATTGGAAGCGTTATCGCTTGGAAGCTGTACTAGTGGGTAATACCAAGTTGCACTGCCAGCGTTATCCACTTTAGTGATTCGGAACTTGGTTTTAACGTGCCCGTTGTCAGCAGGCAGAACGCTCTGCGGGGTGTACGACTCGTCAGCATCGTTCTTTGCTGACGCCAACGCATCAGACACGGCCTTCGGCGTAGCCGCTAGGGCCTCGGACGTGGAGTCCGTAGCCGAGCTGAGCTTGGTCACGCCGTATGCGGACGTGGAGGCATTGCCGATGGTGTGCGTATGGGTGCCAGAAGCCGTGACGTGGCCCTGCGCGTCGTAGGTTACATACGGGACGGCCAGCGTATTCGTGCCGCTCGTGGCGGAGCTGGTTCCCGCCGTGCCGGCCGTGACGCTGTTGGAATGGTTGAACGTCGTTCCGGATTTCGACAGACCTGTACCAGCAGAATATGTTGTGTCTGTAAACACAGCGTTCGCAGGAACGTCCGAGTCGACCGTATGACTGTTGACCTTCGGTGGGTTGAGAATGTCGATGCCGTAATTTACCGAGACGCAATGATTGGTGCCAACTGCGGGAATATGTCCGGTATCGGCGTAGCCGTTTATAGTCCACCCATCGACGTCGATATTGTTGAAGCCGCCCATCTCGTCCTGTACGTCTACGCTGAACATGTTGTAGTAGATAGTGCCTTCGAGACCGATAGCAACGTACTCGACACCGTTCTTGGTATATGTGAACAGATACACGTTCGGGTTCCAAACACCGAGGTTCGTCACCGTTCTGGACGAGTAGAACTCGTTCTGGTAGATGTAGAGCGCGATACGGAGTTCGGTCGTCTTCCCCGCTCCGTATGCGTAGCCGTTCAGTTTCACGACCGGCATGTGCGTCGAACTGACGTATTTGATGCCTGTCCAGATGACTGTTTCCTTCGCCGTAGCAGAATAGATATAACGAGCAACACTCTGAACGGTGCGACCGGTTTTTACCATGGGAACCGTCAACATGCCCGTCATCGTGTCGCCGGCTTTAGCGACAGCTCCTACATTTGCTGGGGTGATATTGACCTGACCCGTACGGTAATTGGTTTCAGCATTGCCCTTGACCCCAGAGACATACGCACCGCTGATGGCACTGACGCTGGACTGGAGGTCCTGAATACGCTTGTGATCCAACTCGACGAGCCTCGTGCCGTCGTAGACATACCACGGGTTGTGCTCGAAGAGGTTGATACGGCAGTTCGACGTGGTGGAGTCGTAGCAGCCGCCTACCAGGACGTAGACCTTGCCCTGCGTCGTCGGCGTCTGGGTCCACCACACCGTGTCGAGGTAATAGAGGCCATCGCTCCCTATCTCGCCAACGAGATAGACAGGAGCCTGCGGTGTGAGCGAGTTGGCCGTCAACGTCGTGTTGAGCGAGTACCGGGAGTCGATGAGCGTGGCGTTGGTGTAGACGACGTTGTTGCCCGAGATATGCGTGTTGGCGGCGTACGTGGTGTTCGTGTACGACACCGTGCTGCCGACCCGGAAGCCGTTGGGATTGGCCTTCTTCGTCGTGGCCGTCGTGCGGTTGGATGCTGTGAGTGTGCCGTCCGACGCGGTGCAGATGTTCTGGTAGGTGCCATTGCCATCCTCCATGAACAGCGAGGTTGCCCAAATACCGATTGCACCGGTCTTTAAGCACTGGTAGCCTACGGTGTTCTGAAAGGTGTTGGAGTCGTAGTTCGGATCGCAGAACCAACCTCTGGCAATCGGGTTTGCTCCTGTCGTTGAAGCGTTGACTATGCAATTCTCTCGATATGTTACACGAGTAGGCATAACCTGATAATGCGAGGTAAGCCTTGTTGTGTGCGCGTACCAGCACGGAACCCAATCTGTTGTCGTACCATCCTTCAACTTCAGCTTGATGTACACGTACGCATTGTTGTCTGTGTCATCCCAATCAGCCAATTCGGTCGTCTGATAGCTATTAGTTATGTTGTAACGAGGAGTGACGACTATGGTCTGCCCGTCCTCAAGCTTGGAAATAGTAGGAGCATCAACGTGCCACATTCTCGTGGCTACTGTGTTGTCGGCCACCAAGAATGGCTCATCTGTTTGCAACCGGTCTGCGATAGACATAGGTTCGCCAAGGTATCCAACAGCATTGCCATATGTCATTCCCAACGCTGGATAGAAATGGTTTGCCACCTTGTCGTATAAGCCAGTTGCACCGTCTTTCTTGCGGATAGCGCCCACAAGGTCAACTTTGAGCGTATTCCCATCGAAAAACTTGAGGGAATAGATCCGCGACGTCGAAGACCAGGAAACCCCTCCCACTCCGCTTTTACGGTTCCCTACATGGTACGCAAACACCGTCATGTTGCTGTACGGCTTGCCTGACGCTTCTGAAGCTCTTGTAACAGTCATGGTCGTGCCATCAGGCTTCGTCACTGTCGTGCCGTGAAGCTTCAACGTTTGCCTGCTTTTGTCGGTTCTCCAGCCAACGTTGTAATTAGTCGACCCTCCAACACGGAATATACCGCTTGTCGAATACGCACCAACTTCGACGTCGTTGTAACCGCTGCTGTTTATAGTACCGAAAAGCAAACCGCCATTGGCAGCGTTCGTACCAGAGTTCCAACCGTTTGAATTCGTCGTGAACGCGTTCCTGATGATGAAATCCGCCTCGAAACCCCATGTCGCAATAGGCGGCTTCCAATCAAGATATACGTACTGCTGGCCGTTCGACTCAACCCATTCGACCTCGGTATAGGGGGCTTCGAGCTCGCCCGTAACACCCTTGACGAGCTCGAAGGCGTGCTTGAGGCCGGCGCCGTCCAATTGCTTGTTCAAAGCGTCTGTCATCTAGGCTCCTTACGCCGCCGTCGCCGCCGTCCAGAGCGAGTCGATCTCGGAGTTGGACAGCGTCTCGATGTTGGTCTGCACGACGTCTATCTTCGTGCCGAGCGCCGAGCTGGTGGTGTAGGTGCCCGCCGTGTTGACGATGATCATGTCGCCCGCCTCGCACACCACGCCGCCGATGGTGACAGTGGACGTGCTCGTGTTGGGCATCGTAACTATGTAGAACCAGCCAGTCTTCAACGCCACGTTCAGGAGCGACGACTCGGCGGAGACCGTGCCTTTGTAGACCAGCGCGCCCGCCACCTGGCCGATGTATTCGACCACGGCCTTCGTGGTCGGAACGTTGGTGGACGTGGAGTTCGCGGCTATGCTCGTGTCGACGCCCTTTTCGCAAGCCGCGCCGAGTGTGTAGGAGTTGCTGACGGTCAACGTCTTGGACGTAGTGCCGCCGGCGATGACGAACCCGGCGGACGCCGCCATCAGGCCGAGGCCGTTGTAGGTCTTGTTCGTCAACGCCTGCTCGTCGCTGAGGTTGACGACCTGCTTGCTGTTGGAGTACAGGTGCCCGTCCGTGCCGACGTACGCGGTGTCCTGCGAGTAGGTCTGCGGGTTCGCCGCCTGCGAGGTTGCGCCGATGAGGAACAGCTTCGAGCTGCTGTCGGTCGAGCCCGCGGTGTTCTTGGTGTCGCTATTCGTGTCGAGGTCGCCCACCAGCTCGTAGTTGGTGCCGTCGTAGACGAACAAGTACGTGCGGTTCGCCGCCAACACGCCCGCGCTCGACAGGTTCGCCCCGCGGTACTTGATGGGCTTCGCCGTCGTCGAGTTGACGCTGAGCGTGAGGTTCGCGACGGCGGCGGTGTTCGTTACCGTGAATTTGACCGCGATCCACGCGCCAGTCACGAGCGTGAAGTTCGAGCACGAAACCGCCTTGGGAACGGTTCCCGCTGCCGTCGAGCACGCGCCGTAGTGGATGGCCGAGCCGTCGGCCGCCAGGCCCACTCCGTCCATCTTCAAGCCGTTGAGCTTGGTCCGCTCGGCAGACGTGATGAAGCCTTCCGGAGCGACCGTGGAAAGGACGGTGGCCTGATCGGTTCCGGGAACCCCCCTTGCAATGCTGATGGCGAACTCGTCGTTTTGCGGGTCATAGCCTTCGATAATCTTGAGAGGGGCCCAGTCCGTGCTGCCGAACAGCGTGTAGTTTCCGCCCCCTGCCGGCGGGCCGTAAACGAAACCGTCGGTACCGGCGGCGTTCGACGTGGGCGCGCCGAAATTGCCCAAGGTGGCGATGGTCACCTTGTCGTTGGTCGCATCCGGCGTGAGCGTGATGTTGCTCCCCGCGGCGAGCTCCAACGTGTCGGTCTTGCCGTCGGCAGCGATGTCGGTGGTGCCGACGTGGACGGTCGAGAACGCGTTCTGGTTGACCTCGGCCCCGGTCGCGATGCCGTTGAGCTTGGTCTTGTCGGCGGCGGACATGAGGCCGGCGGTGCTCGTCGTGGCGGCCGAGTAGGTCGTGTCGGTCGCCGCTATCGTGAGGCTGCCGGACGCCGCGGTGAGCGTCACATTGGAACCTTGGACGAACTGCATGACGTCCGAGTCCGTGCCATTCTTGGTCTGCTTTATCTTCTTGGTAGACGAGTCCCACTTCACGTTCGTGACGAACGTCTGGTGGATCCCCTTCAGTATCCCCATGAAATGGGAGAGGCCGCTGCCGTCTATGTACTTGCCCATAGGTTATGCTCCTATCTGCACGGGGACCGCGTTGGTCCACAGGGCGTTTATGTCCATTGTCGTGAGGGAGTAGTCGTCCGGGACGTCGTACCCCTGCTGGTCAACCTGGAATATCCCGAGGTCGGGGAAGTCGTTGTTGCCGACGAGCACGACGTCCTCGATGGACGGCTTCGGTATGTGGTCGATGAAGTCCCCGACCGTCACCAAGTGCTCGTCCTCGGCCCCGACGATGAGCAGCTTCTCCGTGTCGTAGAGCGCCGTCGCGACCGACAGGTCGCTCACGCGCACCGACTCTCCCGAAGGCGTCCTGCCAGTGAGCGGGTTGTCCTCGGAGTCCGTGATCTCGTCGTCGTCCTCCGTGAGCAGCGGCGAGTCCTCGACCGTCGTGTACCTGCCGACGATGTGCGACCCGTAGCCCATGTCGGCCATGTTCACCGTGCAGGTGAGCCCGTCGCCGAGGTACGTGAGCGTGTTGCCGAGGTTGTCCGGCGTCTCGCTCTTGCGGTACCACGTGAACTGGCTCGCAGGGTGGGTCGCGTCGCCCGCGACGTCCACTCCCCCGCTGTAGAGGTGGGCCGTGAAGGTCGCCTGGGTGCCCGCCGCGTTCATCTCGTACTCGTGGTCGTAGAGCAACGTGCCGTCCACCTGCGCCATGAGCTGCGAGAGCGTGCGCGACTCGCCGAGCACGACGTTGCTGCCGCCGATGGTGATGCTCGCCGAGCTGTTGCCCGACGCGGGCGTGTACAGGATGTACGCGTCGTCCGAGCCGATATGGTACGGGCGCCCCTCGGCGTAGCTGATGCCGTCGCCCTTGTACTGGGCCACGAGCACGCCGCTGCCGTCGTAGATGTACGTGCCGTCGTTTGCGAGCAGCATCTTGTACCGGCTGCCGAGCCTCGCGCGCGCGTCTTCGAGCGCCTCGCCCGTTGCTGGCGTCACGCTCCCCGTGTTGATGCCGTTTGGCAGCACCCAGAGACCGCGAGACGTGACGGCGAGGTGGCTCATGATGAAGGATTCCATGGCCTCGTCGACCGACAGCTCGTAGTAGGTGGACAGCCCGCTCGCCTGCGGGTCCACCACCGGCGCGTAGTCATGGGTGGACGAATCGTAGGTGAAGTACACCTTGCCGTCCTGCACGGACTGGTCCTGCGTGAGCGTGAACGTGCCGTGCTCGCTCGCCCACGTGAGGACGCCGATCACGTCCTGCACGACGCCGAGCTGCCCGAGGGCGCTCGAAGCGTAGAGCGTTGCCGTGTCGGCGCTGTCCTGCGCGTCTGAGGCCGCCTGCGCCGCGTCGGCCGCGTCCTGGTAGATGTCGAGAAGCGTGGTGTTCGCCGCCTCAGCGGCCTCCTGCATGTCCGAGAGCGTCGCGGAGGCGCTGTCGGCGTCGGCGACGATCTGCGCCAGCGTCTTGCCAGCCGTATCCGCGGCGACCTGCATGCCCGACACCAGCTCGCTCGACGTGTTGGCGTCGGCGAGTATCTCGGCCACCGTCTTGTCTGCGGTGGCGGCTGCCTCGGCGACGCCGTCGAGCAGCTCGTCGGCCTCCTCGGCGATGGACTTCACGTGCGTGTAGTCCCCGTCGTTGACCGACGGGACCGTGACGTTGGACACGACGACGGCCCTGTGGTCCACGATGTGCACGATGACCCGGTCCCCGTGGTGGACCTCTACCGCCGACGTCACGGGCGTGGGCTCCTCGCCGCCGTCAAGCAGGGCGTAGGTGCCGTCGTTTGACACGCGTATGGTCGCGAAGATGTCGCGGGAAGCCTCGCTCTTCGTCGAGTCGGCCCTCGCGCCAATCTGCTTAGCGATTTCCCTTGCTATGACGTCGATTTCAGCCATTGCCGCCTACTTCGTGAACCTTGCCGTCTCCTGGACGAGGCATGCCGGGGTGCAGTTGATTGTCTGGTTGACCACCATCGCGTTGACGTCCAGCCCCGCCCTGCTATATGCAAGCCTCACGCCCGACCCCAACCTCACGTCGGGCACGAACGCGTGCTCGTAGCTGACCTCGTATACGGCTGCTCCCATGTCTTTCATGATCTTGTCGGCAGCCTGCTCGATATCCTCAAGAGATGGGTTGTCGGGCAGTTCTGGCGACGTCTCACGATAGAGCACGCGCCGTCCCCTGCGTTTCAACGAGGTGGACTTTCCTGGGTCATTGTCTTCCCTGGTCACGATGGTGGACCCCTCGTCCTTGCTATATACTAATTGTACCACGTTTGGTACATCTGGAAGGTTTGCCGATACTGTGACGGCGGGCCTAAGTATCGAGCTGTTCGAGTCGTCGAACACGTACGCGGGCGCTATCGCGGCCGGATAGCGTATGGGCGCTATCGTGAGATGCCCGCGCTCCGTGACGTCTAGGCGGTGGCCGCTCTTCGCGAGCACGCCGGACAAAAACGAGTTCCACGTGTCGTCGTCGTCTGCCACGTACGGCTCCGCGATGGCGATTCCCTCGCCGCTCGCGGCCGGTTCCACAGGCGCTCGGCAGTGGACCGAGGCGAGCGTCACGCACCTCTGCGCCGTGTTGCCGCTGCCTATCGGGTAGCCGATCGGCGGGCTGTCGTCTGCGAGCTCCTTGAGCGGCGAGTAGCCCGTCACGGACGAGCTGCCGCGCATGCCGCTGAAGCTCCAGTCGGTCGCGAGCATGAGAAACGTGCCGAGCGCGAAGCGCTCTGATATGCGGTCCTGCTCGGTAACGAGGTACACGCGGATGTACACCTCGTCCTCCCACTCCCACGTGCTCATGGACAGGTCCACCGTCGCGTTGGACAGCAACTCGTCGTCGAGGTCGCGCGTGATGGTGCACGCGGTCACCTCGTCGATCCTGGCGACGTCGCCCCAGGACAGGGGGTCCACCTTCCAGTACTCGTAGGTGCGGCGCATCGATCGTTTCCAGTCGGGCACTTTCATCACCACCTTGCCTGGTTGGCGATGAAGTAGGCGTACGTCACCTCTAGCGAGCGGCCGACCCGCAACGCGACCGGCAGCGAACCGTGCCATACGGTCCTGTACGGGAACATTGCGCATATGTACGTCATGTTGTCCTCGGATGCCGCTATCGACGTGGGTGACCCCGAGCCAAAGGTCTTCGCCTTCGCTCTGACGAGCTCCCCGTCCGAGCCGACCTCCGGAATGTGGCTGATGTTGAAGTAGACCTTTGCGTAGTCGGTAGAATCGCCAGTGCTGTCGTCGAGCACGCTCACGGTTTCGACTTCAACGATGCGGCACCACTCGTGCGCTTCTTGCTCGATGTCGATGGCCGTCGACTCGTTCTCGTGGTCGACCTCGGTCGCGTCGACGGACAGCGAGACGGTCTCCGTCTTCGAGTCCATCGACAGGCCGCATCGGACGCTTGCCCAGAACCCCATGCCCCTCGGCTCGCGGATGTAGACGTCCCCACGGTACGCGAGGAGCTGCCTGCAAAGGGCGAGCGTCGCGGTGTCGTCGCGCGGGAAGTCGAGCGAGTAGCGTGCCGTGTGGCCGAGCTGCGTGCCGTAGTACGCGACCGGGTGCTTCCGCCCGATGAACTCGGCGTGTTCCCTCTCGACCTCGCCGGACTCGCTGAGCTGCATGTTGTACAGCCCGTCGATGCGGGTTCCGGACAGCCCGTAGTACAGGTTGTCCTCGTCATCGCCGTTGTTGTTGATGACCCACTCCTCGTCCCACTGGATGACGCAGGTGGAATGGGACGAGTTGGCGTACATGTCGTCGTACGACACGGCGCCGGTCTCGGTGTCCCTCGCGACCACGCGGTACGTGCACGTGCCGAAGTTGGCGTGCGGGTCGGCTATCGTCGTCGCCTCGTCGTTCTGTATGCCGTCCAGCAGCAGCGTGAGCGAGCCGTTCGCCTCCATCCTGTACACCGCGAGCTCGATGTTTTCCTGCAACTCGTCGGTCGGGTCGCCGTTCTCGTCCTCGGCGTAGCATGCTGGCTCGATGTAGGCCGTGAGCAGCTCGGGATCGAACCAGACGCCCGCGCTCGGGTCCGGTATCTCGGTGACGTCGATGTAGACGCGCTGGTTGGCCGACGTGCTTGCTCGCAGGCCGCTCTCCATCGCCGCGTCGACGATGAACCTGTAGTCCACGCCGCTGACCAGGTCCACGTCGCCGGGGCCTAGGACGGCGGTCACCATGTTGGCCTGGCTCCTGTTCACGGGATAGTACGTTTGCGAGAACACCGTCTCACCCGCTGGCGTTAATTGCGTGTCGCCGTATATGTCGATGACCTCGACCTCCTGCAAAGGCGCGATGGTCAGCGTGTAGGCGGCCGGGGCATCGGCTTCGAGCGACCCACCGTTCCCGGCCTCCATGACGATTTCGAGCGGCCACGACGTCATATCCCCGACGATTGGCTCGCCGTTCGACTCGAACGAGACGGACGCCGTCGGCTGGAGGTACACCTTGAAGCTGCGGCTCTCCGACCTCGGCGAGTAGGAGCTGTGGACGCCCTTGGTCTCGACGTTCCATGTCAGGGTGGTGCCTGACGCCTGCGCGAGCGCGGAGAACGAGCTGCTGCCGGTGTTGAGGTCGTAGTGGTCCGCGTCGTTCGACACCGAGAACATCATCGGCTGCCCCGACCCGATGCTCACGTACACCTTCGCGGCGGTCTGGTCGGACTCGTCCTCGCTGTTGTGGGTCCACCTTAGCCTGACGGTCTGACCGTAGATGTACGACGGGTCGGTGTCGTATACGGTCGGCGCGTCGGGCCGCGTGGCGAGAACGGTGTTGAGGACCGAGCTCCACGCACCCTCGCCCGTCTCGTTGACGGCGCGGACGCGGAAGTAGTACTTGTGGCCCGACTCGACGTTGACGGCGTCGAACGTGGTGCCGTGGATGTCGTCGACGCTGCTCACCATGCTCGGGTTCGTGTTGAAGTAGGACGACGAGTCGGCGACGTACTCGACCTCGTAGGTCGCCGCGCCGTCTGCGGAGCTCCAGGTGAATCGCGCGGAAGTGGACGAGAGGGCGCTCGCCTTGTTCGCCTTCGGGGTCGCGGGTATCGACTTGCCGTTGACTTTCTCGCTCCAGTTCGAGTCAGCTTTGCGGTTTGCCGTGCTGCCGCCCGTCTTCGGGTGAATCCTCGCCCTGAACTTGTACGTCTTGCCAGGCGGCACCTTATTTTTGTCCTTGAAGTGGAGTACCGCCTCGCCCTCGCATTTGCGCTTGTTGACGCAAAGGCTCGCAAGGCGCTTGCTGCCGTCGTAGACCTCGACGTCGCACGTCCCGCAGTCGCTCTCTGAGCTGGTAACCGTCACCTTGGCGTAGGTTCCGTCCATGTCGACGGTGATCGACGGCGCGTCCATCTTGATGCTGAACGCGAGTGTGACGACTCCCGTCCAATTGGCTGTAAAGTACTTTTTCTCGACTTCCTTCTTGTTCTCGGTCACCGTGTAGGTGCCGGAAACAGGTCGAATCTTGCAACGCACCTTGAGCGCGTCTTCCGGTGCCGAGTACTCGATGCGGAAGGTCTTCGAGCTGGCGTTGCCGACCCTCGCGGCCTCCTTTTCAGCCGTGCCGTGCGAGGACGGTATCCACTTGCTGCCGCGCAGGTATTCCCATGCGTATTCGAAACCCGTCGCTTGTGGGGCGTCCTTGAACGTCCACGACAACAGGGCCGTTTTCTCCGAACCCGGCTTGAGCGATATGGTTAGGTTTGTCACTTTGCCTTTCGCCATGTCTACCTACCTGCCTCGACCTTGAGCGCCTTCGCGAGCGCCTGGAGCGCGATGGCGCCGTCGCTGCCCTCTACGAGCGACACGCCGTTTATCGAATAGTGGTTGTGCACGACGGAGGTGGACCCAGCCGCACCTGGCATCTCGGCGGCCACCGCACGTGCGAACGGGCGGACGTATCGGCGGTTGGACAGCGGCACGATGGCCCTCTGCCGCCCCATCTTGAGGTAGGCTTCCGTGCCCGCCTCGCCGATGATGCCGTCAGGCGTCATAATCGCGCGCGTCGCGACGCTGAAGCCGCCTGCCGCGTGCATCGGGACGGAGATGCCGCCAGCGGCGTTCATCGGGATTGAGATTCCGCCGGACGCCTTTTCTACTTTTTGCGTGCCTAAATCGAGAGTTTGCTTTTCTAGTATCTGCTTTGTCCTGATGGTGACTGTTGACGATTGCCCGTCTAAGCTTGTGAGCTGTGCGCCTACTGAGGAAATGACGCTGCTCGCCTGGTCATCAACCTTGATGGTAGGAGACGGATTTTTGTCTGCAACTTCGTCAAGCATTCCCTTGAGCCCGTTGACCTTCTTCCCCTCGACAATTACTGAACCGTCGTCCTCGACGGTAAACGTCTTTCCGTCGATCGTCATGTTTTCAAGGTCGATAACATGGCCCTTAACCTCAACGGCATTGTCGGTAATTGCGACGTCTTTCGGCGAGATGTTCAGGTTGTCGATTGTGTTCACAGCCTGTGCCACGAGGTCAAGCCTACCGCCCGCCTCCCTGTAAAGGCGCGAAAACTGTTCGGAGCCGATGTTCGCGAGACGCTCTGCATCGATGCCAACGTCGTATAGCGCTTTGGAGAACTCGTTGAACGTGCCTTTCGCATATCCGGCGCCCTTAGCCATGGTGCGCCACGCAGACTCGCTTTCTCCGGCTGCCATCAGGGCGTCCTTATACTTCCTGGCACTGCGGGCCTCGTCTGCGAGGGCTACGGCGCTCTTTTCCGACTCGTTTGCAACAGCGGCGGTGGTTGTCGCCAGCTCGTAAGACGCATTTTCTGTCGCAACGATGGCGTCCAGCTCATCGCGATATCCTTCTATCCTTTTGTACGATGCATCAATTTGCATTTGCATGTCAGTTGGGTCTGCGTCGTACCTGTTTCCAAACTGGTCGAAGTACTCGCCGTTTTCTGACTGGTGTATCTTCGACCATTCTTGGTATTTCTTGACGAGGTCGTCGTAATAAGACTCTTCTTGAGCCAGGGCAACGTTTGTCGCAGCCTCCTGCTTCATGGCGTCTTGCGCGACTTCCATGTACGCGTTAGCCATTGTCCTCTGCTTGAACGCCTCGACATTGGCTTCAAGTGCGTCTGAGTTCTCGTTAATGCGACCTGTGTAATTGTCGACTATTCCCAAGCTCGATCCTGTAAGGTTGTTGTATTCCTTCAGGGCGGCTTTAAGCTCTTCCAATTTTGTCTTATCGCCGTCGAGCGCTCCAGCCAGGTTCAGAATCTTATCCGCGTAGAACTGGGCCATTATCGCATTGTCTTCAGCTCCGTCGAGCGTCTTTGTGTACTGGTCAGCAAGCTGCGCGTTGTTTTCGGTCACGGAATCAAACGTATCTTGTTGCTTCTTGGCAGTCTTTGCTCCGTCATTAAGGCTTTTCGCAAACTCGCCCTGCCCGAGCTTTGCGGCATCGGTGCTGTTCTTGAGGTTGTCGACGACTTTTCGAAGCTCTTCCGTCGACTTCCTGTAGTTGTCGTTCTTCTTCCACGCGTCGTAAATAGCCATGCCGACTTGTTCTATCGCAAATCCAGCAGCGGCCATGGCTCCCATCTGCCCGACGCCGTTCATGAGGTTCAAAAAACCAGCGCCAGCCCGAGTGCCGACGTTTTTTATCCTTTGTACTGCCTGTTCGCGCTCGGCAACCTTGAGTTTTTTCGCGGCTGATTGCTGCTGTTCCCTGATGGCCTTGCTCTCTTTGCCCGTTGCAATAATGTGCTTCTCTTGCGCAACGTTCATGCCAATCATGGATTTTCGAGCCTCGTCGAGTTTTTTCGTGGTTCCTTCGAGCTTGCTTCCCATGGCCTTGTAAGCCGAAGTGACGCCCATTGCGCTCGTAAGCGCGGATCCCTCGGTCCTGGCGAGCTTGTTCTCTGCCGTCATGTACGTGCGCAGGTTCGACCTGAACGACCCGAACATGTTGCCGAAGGCGCCGATGCCCGTGAGCGTCGGGCCGAGAAGTCCACCCAGGCCGACGGCCGACGTCAGCATCGTCTGCATCGCGGGGTCGAGGTCCGTGAACCACTTGACGAGGTCTTGCGCGATGCTGGTAAGCGTCTTGAGGTGCGGCGTCAGGGACTCTGCCGCTACCGCCCCGAGCGCCTGCATGTTGTTCAGCATGATCTGGAGCGTGCCGCTGAAGCCCTGGGACTTGTTCTCGGCCTCCCGCGCGGCGTCGCCCATCGTGCCGAACTCGTCCGAGATTCCGTAGTACGCGTTCTTAGACATCCTCAAGGACTCGTCGAGCACCTTGGTCGTCTGCGTCAGGCCGTTGAGCAGCGTCCTGTCGTAGACCGAGCCGATTCCGAGCTTGTTCTGGAGCACGTCCTCGACCGAGCCGCCCTCGTCCTTGATCTGCTTGAGGCCGTTGATGAACTTCTGGAAGGTCGCCGTCGGGTCCTGGTCCCATGCCTTCGAGAACTGCTCTGCGGTCATGCCGGAAATCTCGGCGTAGGCTTGCAGGCTGTCCTGCGCGGCCTCGAACTCGGCGATGTCCTCCTCGGTGACGTCCTCCAGGTTGTACATGCCCTCGGACACGCCCGCCGTTGCCGTCTCGATGCGGCCCAGCACCCTCATGAGCGCGCCGCCTGCCGCGTGGGATTTCTGGCCCGTCGCGGTCGCGGCGGTCGCGATGGCGAGAATCTCGTCCGGCATCATGCCGACGATGGACGCCATGCCCGCGAAGCGCGTCGTGATGTTCGCGATGTCGGATTCGAGCGCGGGCTCGGAGTTGCCGAGGCGCACGAGCGAGTCGGCGAAGTTGTCGTAGTCGTCCGCCGAGATGTGCATGATGTTGCTCATCTTGCCGAGCCACAGCGCGATGTCCTCGGTCTCGAAGGCTTCGTCGGTAGCAATCGACAAATCGCTGACGACTTTGCTGAACTGCTCCAAGTTGTCAACCGTGACACCGAGCTGGCCGCCGATGGCCTCGATGGACAGGATTTCGTCGGCGCTCGTGTAATGCGTGTTGCCGAAGTCGATGGCCTTCTCCTTGAGCTGGACGAAGTCCTCTTCGGTGCCCTGCACCGTCTTGCGCATGTCGCGGTACGCGGCGTCCACTTCCCTGGCCGACTCGACGGCGTACATGCCGCCCATCATGACCGCCGGGTAGAGCGTCGAGTAAATCTGCATGCCCATCGAGGTGAACGCGCTCGACGAGAAGAACTTGGTCTTCTGACCGGTTTTAAGGCTCTTGTTCATAGCGGCCGTCATAGCGGTATTTGAGGCTGCTTGGCCCGCCGCCTCGTTGTACCTGACGGCTCGGTTGTATACTTGAACTTGTTCTGCCGCGTTGTTGTAGCTACGCCCGAGCTCATCGACAAGTGCACGCGTTTCACGCAATTGCGCGTTTTTTGCCCTGTACTCGTCTCCAGCAGTGAGCATTTCCTCGGCGTTGTTTGAATTCATGATTTTGAGGCGCAGCTCGGTGAGTTCGTCTCCGTACACGTTTGCCTTAGCCTTGGCTTCCGCATATGCTTCACCGAGTCGGTCCACCTCGGCGCGCGCCTGCGCCATATGCGATTCGAGCCTCTCGGCGTCCTTCGCAGCTTCGAGCACGCCAGGACTTGCAGCAAGCTCGTCCATCTCGTTGTTGAGATGTTTGGTCTCGATTTCGACGGCCTTGATTTTCGCCCTGAGCGATTCAGCGTGCGAGATCGCCGTGCTCAGGCTCGACGGGTCGCTGCGCATCGCCTCTTTGAGCAACTTCGCCTGGACGGCAGTTCGCTCGATTTCGGCGCGGGCCTCCTTGAGGGTGCCGGTCATGCTGGTGCCCTGGAACGCCTTTGCTGCGGCGTTCATCTCGCGCATCGCGGCCTTAGCCTTTGCAGTTTGCTCGATTATCTTGTTCCCAAAAGACTGGTATGCTGCAACGTCGTTGAGCTTCTTGAGCTCCGCTTCGGTAAAGCTGAATTCGCTCCGCAGCGCCTTGACGGCGTGGCGCATTTGATCGGATTCTTCTGCCGTTACAGCGCCTAAGCGTTCCATGTAGGCAATGAACCCTTGCAGCTTTTCAGTTGATAGCTCGCTCCACCCCTTTTTGAACGGATTCGGGACGTTGCTAAGTTTTTTACAAGACGCCCATGCGTCAGTGGCTTTGTTGTGGAGCCTTGCAAGCTCTTCGGTGACGCGATTGTAACGCGTCAGCATAGTGGACGCTTGCGCTGACGCATCTTTAGTGCGCTCCGACAGCTCCTTCATCTTGACGCCGCCGATTTCGACATCGCCGAGCTTCTTGAACTCGCGCTCCATCATCGCCACTTCAGCACGCGTCGTTCCGGCCTTCTCGGCAAGAAGCTTCATCTGCGCCTGGGCGGCCTTCGCAGAGGACGGGTCGAACCGCAGGGCGCGCTTGACCATGCGCAGCTCACTCTCGACCTGCTTCGATGCGCTTGACATGGATTTGAGGGTGGACAGGACGCGCGTTCCGTCCGCCTTGAACTGGATGGTCAGCCCCCTGTATGCCTCGCCCATGCGAGCCGCCTCCTTAGAGAAT
>Ga0310786_10003510_pt1 | contig 22745 bp, 16 predicted proteins | sample AusTroGonzalo_MG_FD_203881 | JGI IMG/M metagenome (GOLD analysis project Ga0310786, IMG submission 203881) | Bovine rumen microbial communities from tropical cattle in Woodstock, Queensland, Australia - Gonzalo_03 (v2) (version 2) | ecosystem: Host-associated > Mammals > Digestive system >...
CGAATTCATCTTTGTAACCTTCTATTACAACAAAGTCATCATAAGTCATCAGCCGCCAGCCTTCTGGGCAAATGCCTCGATGGTTTTCTTGTATCAAATCAGAACAACTTTCGGTATTGCAACGGCTGGGCAATTGCATCATCTCCGCCCACTGGTAGAGTCCGCCAAACTCATCGCATAAGGTGGTATCGTTATTGTAGCAATAGCGTTCTATCTTGGCATCATCATTTTGGTCATTTTTGCCCAAGACCATCTCGCCTATATTCAGATTTTCCGCCATTACAGTCACAGAATCACCACTATAAACAGAAGTTATGGTTATGTAATAGTAACTACGGCCATTGCGCGGGTCGGTAAATTGTTTGTAACGATCATCACCACCTATACGCCAGCCTGCAGCCAACGTTTTTGAGTGATCGAAGGGGACGTATTCGCTGCTACTTGTCATTCCGACCGAAGTACCAGAATCAGTTTTACTACTGCTAGAAGCCGATCCCGGAACGGAACCCGGGATGACTGAAGAAGAGGACTTTTTGTCCGAAATAACAGAAGAAGAGGATGATTTTCTGTCATTCTGGAGGCTCGAAGAGATCCTGGAGTCTCCTGACGATAGGATCAAATCCATGCGGCTACTTGAAGATTTTTTGGTACTGCTACTTGTCATTCCGGCCGAAGTGCCGGAATCAGATTTACTACTGTTGGACGCCGATCCCGGAACGGAGTCCAGGATGACAGAAGAGGATGAAGATTCATCGTCATTTACGGATGTGCTGCTGTCGCCACCGCAAGCGGTAAGGCTTAATGCAATGGCAAAAAGCATGGATCCTATCAGTCGCCTACGGCTCCTTCCAGGATGACAGAAAGACGAAGTAATGTTACGCACGCCATGGCACGCGAATAAAGCTAATTTAAAAATCATAAAACTCCTACCCTACACACAAGCTATTTCAATATAGCAAATTAACGCACAGCAAATCCAGCGATTCTTATTTGTAGTTTACAATTTCTTGAATTACAGATTTATTTGAAAATATGGGCTTTGGGCAATGAACCATTTTTTCTATATTTGGGTCGTCTGAACCGAATGTTGAGGTGATTATGTTAGACTTTTTTGCAAACTACTGGCCGTACATCCTTATTCTGGTGGTGGTCGTCGTTTTGTTTTTTGCTATCCGTGGTGCTTTGAAAGGCTTAAAGGCCAGAAGCCCGTTCAACATGGAAAATATCCGCAAGAGCACCGAACCGAACTTTCTCGCGCTCCAGCAAAAGTCCAAGGCGTTGCTCGCCGATGCCGACATGATTTGCGAAATCAAGCCGGGTAGCGACCAGGTCATCCCGAAAAAAGAAGACATCAAGTTCTTCCGCCGTGCCGTATCGCAAAAGTTCAAGCTTGCCGTTTTCCAAGTGCCGGGAACGAATAAAGTCGTATTCTTCTTCTGCAAAACCGAAGCCGGCATCAAGAGAAGACTCCAGAACTTGGTCATCAACCAGAAGTTCCGCGAAGGCAAGCACCCCTACATCGATGAAGCCACCGGCGAGAAGCTGAGATATCCGAAGGCGTAGTTAGACGAAAGATCGCTTCGCTTACAGACGACAAATGCGTAAGGCGAATGAAGCAGGATTGCTTGCAAGCCTATTTCTGAGCCTAGCATTTGCCACTTGTGCAAAGACGAGAGAATTGCGTCATTCTGAGTAAGCATCGCGAACGAAGAATCCAGTGATTATTTATGTTACATTGTCACCCCGGCCATAGTGCCGGGGTCTGTTTTTTAAAGAGAAGCATAATGGATTCTATCAGCTCTTTTCGAGCCTCCAGAATGACAAATCCCGCAACTTGGTGCGGGATGACATCTCAAATTTCACAGCTCATAGCTGATAGTTCACAGCTGACAGCTCATAGCCGAGAACTCTAATTTATTCGTGAATCACGGTGTCAGCGACCTTCTGATTTACGACTTTCACGCCAGCCCAAAGAATAGCATCACTGACTTCGGAATTTTCGATGACACAGCCATCACCAACGGACACGTTAGGACCGACCTTGGAATTCTTGATGACCACGTTCTTGCCAATGTGGCACGGCATGACAATCTCCGAACCTTCGAACTTTCGAGATACAGGTTTCGCGGTACGCTGGAGAACGTGAGCGTTCGTTTCGAGCAAAGTCTCGACAAGGCCGCAGTCCAGCCACTTTTCGACTGGAGCCGTGCGGAACTTGCAACCTCCCTGAATCATGCGTTCGAGCGCATCCGTCAACTGGAATTCGCCCTTTGTGCGGATGTCGTTCTTCATGAGGTAGTCCAAGGCCTCCTTGAGGGCCTTGACATCCTTGATGTAATAAATTCCAACTATAGCTTCGTCCGAAACGAACTCCTGCGGCTTTTCCACAAGACGTTCGATAAGTCCGTCAGCACCAGTCACAGCAACACCAAAACGCTTCGGGTCTGCCACCTTGAACGTATAAAGAACGTTTTCCGTTGCGTTTTCCAAAAGGGACAAATCGGCCTCGAACAGCGTATCGCCCAAAATAATCAAAAGCGGTTCATCATCGTTCACGTAAGGCAAAGCAAGGCTAATCGCTTCACCCAGCCCCTGCGGATTGGCCTGCACCACCGTGCGGACGTTCCCCCATTCCGGCTTTTGCTTCAAATAATCATCAACAACGGGAGCCTTGTAACCCGTAATAAAAATCGTCTCGGAAGGCTTCAAAAAAAGAGAATCATCGACAATCCAATCTATGATTGTCTTTCCAGCCACAGGAAGCAAACACTTAGGAAGATTTTCTGTATATGGACGAAGACGTACTCCATTACCAGCTACAGGAAGAACAATTTTCATTTAAAATCCCTTTTTAAGTAAAATCTTCAAACACCCTTACATTTAGTCAAAAGATAAAAAATTTTTAATCAAAAAAAAGTATTTGTACAGAATTAAAGCATTTATTCATTAAAAAGTATTTGTAACTTGCGTAGAATCACACACTTAGAAAAATGCGAAAAAAAGGAGATAAAAAAAACTCCACCTTTTTCAGATGGAGTTTAGTGGATGATGCAGGGGTCGAACCTGCGACCCGCTGATTAAGAGTCAGCTGCTCTACCAACTGAGCTAATCATCCAAAATTTTTAGGTCGCGTTCCCGTCTTTCGTTGGGAGCTATGTCTTTGCAAAAATCAAAAGTCGCAGTTTCAAAGTTCGTTAGACGCTTAGCTTTGCCTGACGCTTTTGTATTTGCAACACCTCACCTTGCGGTTTGATGTTTAGTGGATGATGCAGGGGTCGAACCTGCGACCCGCTGATTAAGAGTCAGCTGCTCTACCAACTGAGCTAATCATCCATTGTCGCTTTGACGCGCACAATTATAGAAAAGAAAAAAGTGTTTGGCAAGGGGAATGTGCTAATTTTTTTGAAAAAAACGAAATCTCATTTTTAATTTTTAACTTTTAATTTTTAATTTTTAGCCATGTCTCTTAATTCCAACCGCCTAGACGCTTTTCTTTCTCACTTGGGAGTGGAGCGCAACCTCTCCCCCGTGACGATACAGAGCTATCAGGAAGACTTGCGGCATTTTATCGCCTGGCTAGACGACAAAGGAATTGACCTCAAGGAATTGAAGCCCGAAAAGCTCGACGAATTTTTGACATTCACCGCAGGGCAAGAGGAATACTCCCCAACCTCCGTCGCAAGGCATTTTTCGAGCCTGCGCGGATTTCTCAAGTACATGCAGAACCAGGGCGAGTACGATTACAGCACGGAATCGATGCTTGCGACGCCAAAGCTCGGGCATTACTTGCCGGAATACTTGACGCGCGAAGAAGTGGACAGCGTTTTCGAAAGCGCCGCAAACGGCAAGAATCCGCTCCGCGATACCGCTTTATTCGAACTGATGTACAGCGGCGGACTCCGCATTTCGGAGGTGCTCGGAATCAAGCTTTCGCAAATCGACCTCGACAACGAATGGCTTACGCCCATCGGCAAAGGCAACAAGCAGCGCCTCGTGCCACTCGGCAGCAAGGCTAAAGAAAATTTGAAGGCTTGGATTGAAGAAGGCCGTCCGCTCACGCACCCGACTACAGACAACATCATTCTAAACGCGCATGGAAAACCAATGACTCGCATGGGGGCATGGAAGATAGTCCAACTGCACACGATGCACTTGAGCAAGCAAGTCTCACCGCACACGTTCCGCCACAGCTTTGCCACGCACTGCCTCGAAGCGGGAATGGACTTGCGCGTCCTGCAAGAACTGCTCGGCCACGCCGACATCAGCACCACGCAAATCTATACACACATCGACAAGGAATTCATCAAGCAAGAGCATCGGGAACATCATCCGAGAGAGAGATTAGAGATAGTAGGAAGTAGACGGTAGGAAGTAGGAAGTGGGAAGTGGGAAGTGTGAGGTACGAGCGTGTCAAGATTTAACTGGATTCTGCTCCTTCGAACCTAAGAATTGTAAGCCAACAAGTTGGCAACAATTCTATATCGTGGCTATTCGCCACTCAGAATGATGTTTTGTCCCCGCTTTGAAAAAAAAATCAAGTCCTTAAATTCTAGCAACCATTAACTAATGACCAACAACTAATAACTACCGACCACAGACTAATAACCATTGACCAATGACCATTAACTAATGACGAACAAACAAATTTTTGTATATTTTCGGGTCAAAACGCTTGAAACAACTAAAATAACAAGCAAAAGCAACAAATATGCGAATCGAAGTACATCCAGATAACCCGCAAGCACGCATCGTGAAGCAAGCCGCCGAGATTCTCGAAGACGACGGTCTTGTGCTCTACCCCACCGAATCCGGCTACGCCATCGGCTGCAACGCGGAATCCCCCAAGGCAATCCACAAGCTTTACGCCCTCAAGAAGCCCATGAAAAAATTCGTCATGGCGCTGATTGTCCCCGACATACGATTTGCCACCGGATACGCCCACGTCAGCAACTTTGCATTCAACATCATCAAGCAACGCGTCCCTGGGCCATACACGTTCATCCTCCCCGCAGACCCGCACATCGCCCGCAAGCTAGACGTCAAGCGCCCTGAAATCGGCATTCGCATCCCGACGCACCCGTTTTTCAAGGAACTTTTCCAGCACTTCGACAAGCCCATCCTCAGCACCGCCGCCAAGCTCAGCGACGAAGACATGTACGAAACAGATGACATCTGGAAAACGTTCCAGCATTCCGTTGACATGATGGTCGATTGCGGCAACATCGAAATCAACCCGACGAACATCGTAAGCCTCGTCGGCGATTCCATCGAAGTCATCCGTGGAGAACTGATTTAAAGATTCCCGCCTTACTTCGACTACGCTCAGCACAAGTCGCGGGAATGACAAACGCAGACTACAACAGCAGAGCAATAACAACATTGTCTAAAAGAAAAGGGTCGCTCCAGCATTTACGCATGGGCGGCCCTTTTGCTATACCCGGTTCGCGAGTCGAACGCGAGTTTAATCCTTAGGAGGGACTCGTTCTATCCATCTGAACTAACCAGGCTTTTTAGCGCAAGCAAATATAACAAATTACTTAGCTTTTTTCAACTGGGGGTTCGGATTCAGGAGCTAGCCTTGTTCTGGCTAAATAAAGAGCTTCGGATATGTGCGTAAACGCTTCCACCACGACCGGATCAAAGTGCGTTCCAGCACCGCCAGTAATGATATCCATAGCCTTTTCGTAGCTAAAACCCTTCTTGTAAACGCGCTCTGCAATCAACGCATCGAACACATCGGCCACAGCCATGATTCTTGCAGACAACGGAATTTCTTCGCCCTTGAGGTGATTCGGATAACCGGAGCCGTCCCACTTTTCATGATGGAAACTAGCCATTTCAATAGATTCGTTCAAGTAATTTGCATCAAACGTATCGCCCGCATCTTCCACAATCTTCTTCAGAATCTTTCCGCCTTCCGTCGTATGGCTCTTCATGATGGCAAATTCTTCGTCGGTCAATTTACCATTCTTGTTCAGAATCAAATCGGAGACGGCAATCTTTCCGATATCATGGAGCGGTGCAGCCTGTTTCAGCTTATGGACATAGGAATCACTGAGAACACCCTTGAACTTGCCCTCCGCCTGCAATTCCTTCGCAATCGCTTCCACGTATTCGGCGGTCTTTTTGATGTGGTCTCCCGTGCTCTTGTCGCGGGCTTCGACCATCTCAGCAAATTCCATAATAATGACCTCTTGCATGCGCTGGATTCGGTCTTTTTGTTCGTTCATCTGATGAATAAAGTTATATACATCGCGAGTCATATCGCAGAAATATTCATACAGCTGTCCGATTTCGTCTGTCGATTTAATATTCAGTTCTTTTACTTTATCAACAGCATCACCGATACGGGACAAATTAACATTTCCCATTTCGAAAGCAAAAGCGGCACGCATCGTTTCGCCCGCAATTTTCATCGTTGCAAATGACATTTTGTTCACAGGAATCACGATACCGCGTTTCATCACCTCGATGATAATCATCATGATAATCAGCGAAAGCCCAAAGAAAAGCGAGAGCAACTTTACAAAGAACATCGCCTCGTCGCGAATGATGGACTCCATCGAAATATCAGCAGCCACATACGCTACAGTCTGCCCTGCCGCATTCTGGATGGGCCGATAAACCGTCAAAAGCCAACCGTACTGATCATCCGAGACAATCGGCTCAATTTCCTCACCATTCAAAAGCTTTGGCAAATGAGGTTCAAACGAAGGATCGAATTCCACCACACTGCCAGGTTCACTAGCCGGAACGCCTTCCGTATCCAAATCAAAAACGACATGACAGCCATCCTTTAATATTTTATAAACATAAAGGTACTTTGTCTGAGGGAAACTCTCGCGAATATGTCCAAGCACCTGTTTAATCCGGCTATACCCTTCAACCTCATAGCCCCGTGCAATATAGTCATCCACCTTTTCTGCATCAACCGCAATCGAAGCAGCATGAGTCACACCTTTTGCAATACCGATAAAATTATTGACAGAATTATCGCGATAAAGGTAAAAGCCAATCAAACTTGCAAGTCCGCCCAAAAGTACTTCGGCAATGATGACCATCATCACAACTTTGTTCAATAAAGGATTACGGACCGTCTTTTTTTCGTAGGGGTTGTTGTGTTTGAAGTAGCTATCTTTCAGCTTTTCTTTAAGCGTCTTTGGAATATAGCGGAATATAAGCGCAGCAAGCAATACTATAGCACTCTTATCGAACAAGTCAATGACAATATCGGCCAAGAACTGCGATGTAAAACGGTCCCAATGCATAATGTCATGGAACGCAATTGCAAATGGAGCCGAAATGCCCTCGCCAAAATTGAATCCATACAAAGCATAAGTAAAAATGGACCCCAAGCCGCCACCAATAAGCGCTAATATCAAGATGACAATGAGCAGCTTCCAAATACGTTTAAAGAAACCACGACGGTATAGGTAAGTGGAAATCGTCGCAATTAAAATGCTCAAGACTCCATAATACGTGGTAACCGGGTCTGAAATACCGTTGATGGCATTTACTCCAAAGCCCACAATCACAGCAGGCAAGTACCCACCAAGCATGGCGGTCAGCACTGTACCCAGACAATCTAAATACAGCGGTACCCCCAATGCGATAGCCAACCGAGCAGGAACAACATTCAAAAGAAGCCCGACTACGATCAGTAGTATCATGCTTTTCGAACGCATCCAAAATACTGCAAGCCACCTTAAGACTTTCCGCAGCGCAGACTTAATCTCCGAAACATACATTCTCATACCCAATTTACTCCATATTTCTTACATAAAATAATTAAAAATTAAGTAAAGTATTCAAAAAGTTTATTAAAAAATTGCAAAATAAGGGAATCGGTATCAAGAATCAGTTTTCAGGGGTCAGGGGGTGGGAGACGAGAGACGAAAGACAAGAGACGAGAGAATATAGTTGTGAGTAGTAAGGTGTGAGAAAATTTTTCAAAAAAAATTATTTAAACCCCTTGCCAAAGGAATTTTTGTTTGATATTTTTGTGGTATGATGAATTTTGTGACATGTGCAACTATGAACCGTCGTTGGTGGCGCGGACTCTAACATAGAGCCCGGTATTTGTCGCAAATCACCCAAGATTTTAAAGCAAAGGCTTCCGGACTCACGGAGGCCTTTCTTTTTTAACTCACGAAAATCCTCCGAGACAAAAAAGCCTTTGCCAAACCCAAAACGAAAAGGCAAAAGAGTTTTAAACTAGAGGATTAAAAATGAGCAACAAGATCAGACACATCACCGAGACCCAGAGCTACGAGCCGCGCACGGATAGCATCTACGTGGCGCTCCCGGGTGAACGTTACACCCCGTTTTCGCTTGGCAAGAAGCTCGGTGCGAAGGCCATCTTCGAATCGGCAAGCTTCGCCCACGGCCGCAGCCGTTACTCGACCTTGATGGTGGACGAAGGCTTCCGTCTGCGCCAGAACGAGAAGGATGTAAGCATCGTCATTGACGGCAAGGAAAGCGTGTTCCTCAAGGAAGGCGAAGGCGACATTCTCGACGCCCTCACGCTGATTTCTGCCGAAAACACGGTGCCGCCCAACCAGATTCCGATTCCTTCTTCGGGCGTGGGCTACCTTGGTTATGAGTTCTGTGCTCGTTGCGACACCATCCGACTCGCCCCGCAGGTGGATGAACTCAACATCCCCGAAGCCGAATTCTTGGTGGGCCACATCTACATCGTGTTTGACCATTTTACTGAAAAGCTTCACTTGTTCGCATTGAACTACGAAGAACACCAGATCGACTTGAAGGCCGCCATCGAACGCGTCAAGGCCCGCCTCGCCGACCTCGACTTCAGCTACCTTGCACCCGAACCGCAGTACAGCAAGGGCATCACGATGACCGACCTGAAACAGTCCCGCAAGGAATACGTGGAAAAGGTCGAAGCATTGCAGAAGCATATCGTGGCTGGCAACATCGTGCAGGCCGTGCCCTCTCGCCGCATCCAGTTTGCTAGCGACATCGAAGCCTTGGACATTTACCGCCGCCTTCGCACGGTGAACCCGTCTCCGTACATGTTCTTCCTCGATTACGGCACGCACCAGTTTATCGGTGCATCGCCGGAAAGTCTGGTGCGCGTACGTGATGGCATCGCCACCATCCACCCGATTGCAGGCACCCGCCGCCGCGGTAAGGACGACGCTGAAGATGAGGCCCTGATGAAGAACCTGAAGGGTGACCCGAAGGAACGCGCCGAACACTTGATGCTCGTGGACCTCGCTCGTAACGACCTTGGCCGCGTTTGCGAAGCCGGTACGGTTGAAACCACCAAGTACATGGAATGCGAAAAGTTCAGCCACGTGATTCACCTGGTCTCTGATGTGCAGGGCCGTGTGGCAAAGAGCAAAAAGGCTATCGAAGTGCTGCGTTCCAGCTTCCCGGCCGGTACGGTGAGCGGTGCGCCGAAGATCAGCGCTATCGAAATCCTCTCTGGCTTGGAAAAGGTCAAGCGCCGCTTCTACGCCGGTGCCGTGGGTTACATGGAAAGTGACGGCGACCTCGACTTCTGTATCGCCATCCGTTGCTGCCTCAAGCAGGGCAAGACCATCAGCCTGCAGGCCGGTGGCGGCATTGTCGCGGCCTCGAACGCCGACCGCGAATTCGAAGAAACGAACGAAAAGCTCGGAGCCGTGCGAGCAGTACTGGAGGGGGAGAATTAGACGAATAGCAATGAGCAATGAGCTGTGAGTAATGAGTAATATTTTGGCAGCGAAGCTGCGACTATAAAAAACTCAAAGTGAATGTCGAAGACATGAACGACCTCATACCTCAAAGCGAAGCGACCTCATACCTCCTAACCACTAACCACCAACCACTTTTATCACCATGATCGTCATTATTGATAACTACGATTCCTTTACTTACAATGTCTATCAGGCCATTGCAAAAATCACTAACGAAGAAATCCGCGTGCTCCGTAGCCGCGAATGCACAATCGCCGACATCGAAAAGCTGAATCCGAGCCGTCTCATCGTGAGCCCGGGCCCGGGCCGCCCGGAAGATGCCGGTATCTCCGTGGAAGCCATCAAGCACTTTGCAGGCAAACTCCCAATTTTGGGCGTGTGCCTCGGACACCAAGCCATCGGCTACGCCTTTGGCGCAAAGATCGTGCAGGCCAAGTTCATCAAGCACGGCATCGCTGAAGAAATCGACCTCGATGGCAAGGGACTCTTCCGCACCATCGGCAAGAAGAACATCTTCACGCGTTACCACAGCCTCGTCATCGACGAATCCACGCTCTCTTCTGATTTCGAAGTGACCGCCCGTGCGACCGACGGCGACATCATGGGCATTCGCCACAAGACGCTCCCGATCGAAGGCGTGCAGTTCCATCCGGAATCCATCGCAAGCGGTCGCGCCGACGAATTCTTCAAGGCCTTCCTCAACTACCGTCGCGAACCGCTCGACGTGCGTGGCATTTTGAACACGCTTACCGCAGGCCAGGACCTGAGCCGCGAAACCGCCGAAATGTTCATGGAAGACTTGACCGACGGCATCATGGACGAACGCCAGATGGCAGCCATCCTGACGGCACTTTCCAGCAAGGGCCCCGTCGCCGAAGAAATTGCCGGTTGCGCCAAGGTCTTGAGCAGCAAGAAGCGCAAGTTCCCGTACAGCGGAGACGAACTAACCGATATCGTGGGTACCGGTGGCGACGGCAAGGGAAGCTTCAACGTGAGCTCTCTCTCGGGCCTTATCGCCGCCAGCTGTGGCGCCAAGATTGCCAAGCATGGCAACCGCGCAGTCTCCAGTAAGTCTGGCGCTGCCGACTTCTACACCGCTGCCGGCTTCAAGCTGGACATGACTCCGGACAAGGCCGCAAGCGTCATCGACAAGACGAACTTCGTGTTCCTCATGGCCCCGGTCTACCACAGCGCCATGCGCTTCGCCGGCCCGGTTCGCGGAGCCCTCGGCGTCAAGACCATCATGAACCTGCTCGGCCCTCTCACGAACCCGGCCGAAGCCAAGTATTTGATGCTCGGCGTCTATAGCAAGGCAATTCTCGAACCGTTCACCAAGGCGGCAAAGTCCCTCGGCGCCAAGCGCGTGATGGTCGCCATCTCCGATGACGGCTACGACGAAATCTCTCCGTGCGTCCCGACGACCATCGCCGAAATCCTCGAAGACGGCGAGTACCGCGAATACCGTATTGACCCGAAGGACTTCGGCGTCCCCTCCGTGGACCCCGAAGACCTCGCCGGCGGTACGGGTGTCGACAACTTCAACCTCGCTCTCGACGTGCTGAACGGCAAGGGCCGCCCGGGCATCAAGTACGCTTGCGCCCTGAACGCCGGTGCCGCTCTCTACATCAGCAAGAAGGCCGCCAGCCTCAAGGAAGGCTTCGACAAGGCCATCAAGGCGATGGAAGATGGCTCGGTTTTGAAGAAGATCGAGGAAGTCAAGGTCGCAACGAACAGCTAATCAAGACTTAATGGATCCCGTCACCCTTACAGGGTTCCAGGATGACTGAATGCCGCCATGACTTTTTTTGCATAGATTCCCGCTCGGTGGCGGGAATGACAGAGCTCTTTGAGCGATCATGACGCAGATTGGCCATCCGGCATAACACAGCATCTATACAAAAACTCCCGCACAGTTCAACTGCACGGGAGTTTTTTGATTTTAAACCGTCAAAAAATTAAAGAGCGTAACCGCCCATTTCGGCACAAGATTTACCACGAGTATTCAAGATAGTGATAGCATCGCCACTAGCCACCGGACGGACTATACGCCACGGCCAAAAACCAAAACGTTGACCTTCATGGTAGTTACCAACAGCGTTACCACCCTTAGCATTGACCTTTTCTTGAATAATCGGTCTCAGATAAGCAGGACCGCCATAAGTTCCCTTCGCAGCCTTGACAATGCCAAGCACCTTGAACGGGACTCCCTGCGGGAAATCTTCAAACGCACAGAATTCGGTCGGCGGAACAATTTCTTCACCATCAGCCAGCGGAATTTCAGTATAATCCTTGTGACTGTAGTTCGAGCAGCCAACCAAAGCAAGGGCGGCAAAAGACACTGCCAACAATAATTTTTTTGTCATAACAACTCTCCAAAATAGTTTACTTAGAATATAATAAATTATTCCAAAAGAATCAATTTTTATTCTAAAAATTGTATCCAAATTACAAATAATCTCTAGGCATGGGTTGGTGAGCTTAAGCCGGCAACGTCTTTTTTTATGAAATTTTACATTTACCGTCTGCGTTGTGGCGGCTGCGGCAAATGGTGCGAGCCATGATTACGCCCCATGCCACGAGAATTTCGGGAATCTTCGTCATCGGAGCTAGACGCCTGCGGTGGCGGAGGTGGAGCCGGACGTTTAAAATTCGACGGCGGTGGCGGCGGTGCCGGCGGACGACGATCCGATGAAGAATTTGCGCGTTGCGTAGAAGGTGCTGTAGCAGCCGTTTTGCTCAAGACATTCGAATGTTGGGTTTCAGACGAACGCCTATCCCAAGCAGAATTTGAACGTGGAGGCGGCGGAGCGACCTGCCTCCTATTGCTTGGTGGCGGATTCGAAGTCCTCGGCGGAGGAGGCGGATTGTCAAATCGCGGACGCAGAGCAGGCCTTGTATGATGGCGACGCGGTGGCGGCGCCATGTGGCGTCTCGGATGGCGGTAATGCGGACGACGATGAACCCAATCGTACACAAACGGATCCCAGCCCCAATAAACTAGGCCAGTCCCAATCCAAGTGCCGTTCACGTAACGGAGCCGAAAACTTCCATCGGACACCACATAATAAACCACACGCGGGTCATATTCGGGAACATAAACGTATTCTTCGCGAACCGGCTGGATAGAAACATTATCATCTACCGTAATCGTCACGTTTTCATCGCTCTTCAAATAGCCGTTTTTATTTGCCACTTTGCGCATTCTCTGCACGGCATCCATCACATCGGCCTTTTGCATTTCGACAGCCTCGCCAAGCTGGTTCGCCCAAGTTGCATATTTCGTCAACTTGTAAAGCACATCCGGGAACGGAATCAACGCCATCACCGATTCATCATAACCCAAATCGGCATTTTCAATCGATTTCGCCAAATCATCGCCCTTCAAATTGCGGTTCGCATTGGCAAAAGCATACGCATTCGGGAGGTCATCGCCATGCGTCGTCGCATCAAGCACATGAACGAGCAACGGATCTGGGTAAAGCGCAATCGTCGAAACGAGCGTATCCAGTTCCGAAGGCGTGTAGCGTGTCTGTGAAAACGCCATTCCCCCTAAAAATAACAACAGTCCAAAAACTATACGGAACCACCGAACCGTAAAGCAAGATTTCAAAAAGTTTTCATTCATGGGAACCTCCTTATCATAAAATACATCTATTAGATGCACCAAACCAATACGCAGTTTCGTAAAATCCCTTTTTTAAGCAAAAAACGCAAGTGTGTAGAAAACGTAACAACACTTTACAACATGTAAATCGGAATTAACGGTTTTTTCTCCGCAATTCCATATAAATTTAGAATGATTGTTGGAGGACTCATTCATGAACAAGTTGGTTAAGGTTACAGCCCTTGCTGGTTGTATCATGGGTTTTGGTTATGCGCAGACCTATGACTTGCCCATCATTTTCGTTGATACCAAAGGCGAATGCCTTGATATGAACACTACCGAAAAAATTCCCGCCACCATGAAGGTGTTGGACGGGAAAACGAATAACGTGGCTGATAGCGCCAAGGGAACCAAATACGATATCGGCATCAAGGTTCGCGGGCAGTCTTCTGCGACGTTCCCCAAACCAGGCTACACCATCGAAATTCGCGATTCAACGGGCGAAGGCACGGACGTGAGCATGTTCGGACTCCCCCCTTCTGACGACTGGATTTTACACGGGCCGTATGTTGATAAGAGCATGATTAGAAATGCGCTCGCCCATTGGCTGTTCCGCCAAGCGGGTCATTACAGCCCCAGAACCAAGCATTTCGACCTGTACATCAATGGCCAATACCGCGGTGTCTATGCGCTTATCGAAAAAATCAAACGCGACAAGTACCGCGTGGATGTCAGCAAGCTTAAAGAAACCGACCTCGCCGGTGACAGCCTTACCGGCGGCTACATCTGGGCGTTCGACAAAACGGGTACCAATACGGGTGGCGCAGGCAACAACAACCAAGGCGGTATCGATGCCGAAGGGTTCAAGACAAACGGTGGTGTGAACGTCATTATGCACTACCCCAAGAAAGACAAAGACCCCAAAAAGAACAAGCTTCAAAAGGAACAGGAAAATTACCTGAAAAAATACTTGAACGATCTTGAAGGTCTGTTCTCGAACGGCAAGAATGGTCAAGGATATCAGGATTACGTAGATTTAAATTCCGCAGTCGATTACGTTTTGCATCAAGAAGCCGTCAACAACGCAGACTCCTATTGGTGCAGTTTCTTCTTGTTCAAACCCAAGGACAAGACCGACAAGGATGGCAAAAAGATTCCGGGAAAGGTCACCCTTGGCCCCCCGTGGGATTTCAACCTCGCCATGAGCAACGGAACCCAGCCTGAAAACGGTGGCGGTGGCCAGGGTGGCGGAGGCATGATGGGCATGATGGGCTTTGGCGGCTCGGGCACCACAGGCTGGCAGATTGAAAGCAGCAGCAAGTTCGGTGGCGGCGGCATGGGCATGGGATTTACCGGCCCCGCTTGGCTCAACAAGTTGTGGAAAAGCGATGCCACATACAAAGCCGAAGTGAAGAGACGCTGGGCGGAACTCCGCAGCGGCGTGTGGCACGACAAGACCATGGACAAGTATTTGGATTCCATGAAGACGTACCTGAAAAATGCTGCAGAACGAAACTTCAAACGTTGGCCGAACCTCGGAAAAGCAAGCGGCACTTACGATGCAGACCCGGAACCGCTGAAAGCATGCAACAAGGGTGGCAACAATGGCGGTAATAACGGAGGCAACAACGGCGGCTGGGGTGGCGGCGGCTGGGGCGGAGGCTTCGGCGGCGGTGGCGGCGGCATGGCCATGGGCGGCTACAACTCGACCACGTGGGAAGGCGAATTCGAACACGTCCGTAAGAAAATGAAAGAAAGAATGAAATGGATGGACGATCAGCTCGGATTTACAGAACCAGCAAGCGCTATCGTATTCGAACCCATCATCCATGAACCCGATTGGAAAACCGAACAAGCCGAAAAGGAAGCAAAGAAACAAGCAAAAGAAAACGAAAAGATTGACACTGGTAAAGTAAACATCGAAGCCGATAATTTAAACAGACTGTCTCCGACGAACTACTTTATCTTAAACGGCAATCAGCTTGAAGTCAGGACAGATATCGGTGGAACGTTTGCCATCATCGACTTGAACGGAGCAGTTCTGTACAAGACCCAAATCAAGACAGGAATTACGACAGTGGAAATTCCGGCCAAGGCAAGGAACACGTACTGGATAGCAACACTCAATGGCAAGATGATGAACCGCTAAAATATAAGCAAAGGTTGCCAGAATGTTTAAAACGCTGGTTTATACCATAGCGCTCTGCCTTTCGGCGAGCGCTTTTGCGCAAATATATGATTTGCCTATTGTATTTATTGACACTAAGGGTAGATGCCTTTACTCCAATGTCACTAAAAAAATACCCGCCACAATAAAAATCTTGGACGTAAAAACAAACAATGTCGCCGATAGCTCCAAAGCCACACGATACGACATAGGCATTAAAGTTCACGGGAGTCTCTCGAGAGCATTCCCCAAGCCAAACTATTCCATCGAATTCCACGATTCAACGGGCAAGGACATAAACGTAAGCCTATTCGGCCTCCCTCCTTCTGACGATTGGATTTTGCACGGACCTTATGTCGATAAAAGCCATATCGAAACCGGGGTAACGACGCTCGCAATTCCTGCCAAGGCCAGAAACAAGGCATGGATCGCCACGCTCAACGGCAAGATGATGAACCGATAGCCGAATTGTGAAATTTCGCCATTTTCGGGAATATTTACAGATGTCAGACTGTCAACACTTATAAGATTCAATCCGTGAAAAAGACATTCTCCACCAGTCAAATCATATAGATTCATATATGGTGTTTGGTCAAGGAGTATATATGTTTTGCAAATCAAAAATTGTCTTCTGTGGCATCATCTTTGCCATGGTTATTCCGCTTTTTGCGCAGTCTTACGACCTGCCACTTATCGTCGTGAACACCCAAAACGGGCAAGCGCTCCAGAAAGGCGCCGACAAGATTCCCGCGACAATGAGCATCCTGGACAAGGGCACGAACAACGCTGCCGACAGTTCCAAGGGCGAAAAATACAACATCGGCATCAAAATCCGCGGGCAGACATCCGCCGATTTTCCGAAGAAGGGCTACGGCATAGAGCTCAAGGCGCGCTCCTGCACGAACGTCGCCGATACGGCCTGTCACGACACGAGCCTCAAGGTTCTCGGCATGCCCAAGAACGCAGACTGGGTGTTCCACGGGCCGTATGTCGATAAAACGCTCATCCGCAACGCGCTCGCCTACTGGCTCTACCAGCGCACGGGCCGCTACAGTTCGCGATTCAAATTCTTCGAACTCTACCTGAACGGGCAATACAAAGGCGTGTACTTGCTGCTCGAGAAAATCAAACGAGCTAAAGCCCGCGTAAATATCGCTAAGCTCAAGGACGAAGACGTTGACGGTGACGAGGTGACCGGCGGCTACGTGCTCAGCATCGACAAGGTGGAAAACAACTCCACGAGCGGCCTCAACAAGGAAGGATTCAAGAGCAAGGACGGCTCCCCCGTCATCATGCGTTCTCCGAAAAAAGAAAGCACCAACAAGCAGCAGCAGGATTACATCCAGAATTTCTTCAACAAGATCGAAACCTCCTGCGACAACGGCGATATAATGAGCAACGGATGCTCCGACATCCTGGATATCGAAGCTGCGGTTGATTACGTCATCCACGAAGATGTCACCAACAACACCGACGCCTACATCTGCAGCTTCTACATGTTCAAGAACAAGGACAGCAAAGGAGGCAAGCTCCAGCTCGGCGCCCCGTGGGATTTCAACCTCGCATTCGGAGCCTACCAGCGCGTGGGTGGCGAAAAGGCAGACGGCTGGCGTGTACCGCAAAGCGCAAAGAGCGGTTCCGGAGAATGGTTCGTGGCAAAGTGGATACAGAACTTGTGGGGCAACAACACGTTCCAGCAAAAGTACAAAGAACGCTGGGCAGAACTCCGCAGCGGTGTATGGCATACCAAGAACATCGACAAGTTCATCGACTCGCTCAAGACCGTTCTCAAGAACGCCGCCAACAGGAACTTTGAACGCTGGCCGAACCTGGGCCAAGCGAGCGGCACCTGCGACGCCGACCCCATGGAATCCGGCAATAATGGCGGAAACAACGGTGGCAACAACGGCGGCATGTGGGGCGGCTGGGGTGGCGGCGGCATGGGCGGCTTCTGCATGGGCATGAAAATGAACTACTACAACGAGCCCACGTGGGATGCCGAAATCGAACACCTGCGCAAGTATGTCAAGCAAAGATTCGCATGGATAGACCAGCAAATGAGTTTCAGCGAGCCCGCCACTCCCTTGGCGACCGAAGCACTCATCATTGACGACTGGAAGTACTATGACAAGGATAACGATGATACTCCAATAAATCCGAGTTCATCCAGCAGCAAAACGAACCCGTCAAGCTCAAGCCATTCTAGGTTTTCATCATCTTCAAGCAGCTCAAATTCTGGGAGAGATGCCATCGGAGGCCATCTGGAAATAACAAGACTGAACTTCTACACTCTCAACGAAACTAGGATTACCGTCCAGAGCGAGAAAGGCGGCATGTTCAGGCTCATGGACTTCAATGGCAACGTTCTCTTCGAAAAGCAAATCAGCGCAGGCATGCAGTCGTTCGATATTCCGCGAAATGCACGCAACAAGCACTGGCTTGCCACACTGAACGGCAAGATGATTAGCCGATAAACAAAACTCCTCAACCCCAAAAAAAAGGAACCCACCAACCTAGTTCATAGTTGGTGGGTTTCGATTATATAGGAGATGCCCGGTCGCACAAGACAGGCTTCGCCAATACCACTGTCACTCTGGAGCAAGGCTAAAAGCCGCCGCGATAGAGTCCATTATTTCTCGTATGGATCCTTCCCTTACAGGTCAGGATGACGTTGCAATTTACTTTGTCGGGTTGAAGGAATCCTTCAGTCCCACAGTGCGGTTGAACACGAGGTGGCCCGGCTTGGAGTCTTCGCTATCGAGGCAGAAGTAACCCTGACGCATAAACTGGAAGCGGTCTTCGAGCTTGGCGTTTGCAAGAGCCGGTTCAACCTTAGCTTGCTTGATGACCATGGAATCCGGGTTCAAGTAATCATGCCAGTCTTCGCCTTCCGGAACCTGGGCAGGATCTTCGAGCGTGAACAAGTTATCGATCAAACGAACTTCGGCGTCCACAGCATGTTCAGCAGAAACCCAGTGGATTGTGCCCTTGACCTTGCGGCCATCCGGAGATTCACCGCCCTTGCTGAGCGGATCGTATTCGCAGTGGATAACCGTAACCTTGCCGTTTTCGTCCTTTTCGACGCTCTTGCAAGTGACAAAGTAAGCGCCCTTGAGGCGGACTTCGCCTTCCGGCTTCAAGCGGAAATACTTCTTCGGCGGTTCTTCCATGAAGTCGTCGGCTTCGATGTAGAGCACCTTGCCAAACGGAACTTCGCGCTTGCCGGCGTTCGGATCGTTCGGGTTGTTCTCGACTTCAATCATTTCGACCTTGTCGTCTTCCCAGTTGTCAATCACGAGCTTGACCGGGTCGATGACAGCCATCACGCGGTTCGCGGTCTGGTTCAATTCTTCGCGGATGCAGAAGTAAAGGAGGTTCACGTCGACCATGGAGTCGGCCTTAGACACACCGATACGGCTGCAGAATTCGCGGATGGAACTCGGCGTAAAGCCACGGCGGCGGAAACCGCAAACGGTCGGCATACGCGGGTCGTTCCAGCCAAGCACAGCCTTCGTCTGCACAAGTTCAAGGAGCTTGCGCTTGCTCATCATCGTATAAGTGAGGTTCAAGCGGGCAAATTCAATCTGCTGCGGACGGTTCTGCAAACCAAGTTCAATGAGGAACCAGTCGTAAAGCGGACGGTGGGCTTCGAACTCAAGCGTGCAGATGGAGTGCGTAATGCCTTCAATCCAGTCGCTAAGCGGATGCGCAAAGTCATACATCGGGTAGATGCACCACTTGTCGCCGGTGCGATGGTGCGTGCAATGCTTGATACGGTAGATGACCGGGTCACGCATGTTCATGTTCGGGCTAGCAAGATCGACCTTGGCGCGGAGGCACTTTTCGCCGTCGGCGTACTTGCCGTCACGCATTTCGTGGAAGAGTTTCATGTTCTCTTCGACGCTGCGGTCGCGGTACGGACTCGGACGGGATGGCTTGCCGGCATCGTTGCCGCGGTATTCCTGCATTTCGTCGCGAGTCAAATCTTCAACATAAGCCTTGCCCATTTCAATCATCTTTTCGGCAAAGGCGTAAATCTGGTCGTAGTAGTCACTTGCAAAAAATTCTTCTTTCCATTCAAAGCCGAGCCACTTCACGTCTTCGCGGATGGAATCGACGTATTCCACATCTTCCTTGGTCGGGTTCGTGTCGTCGAAGCGGAGGTTCGTAAAGCCGCTGAACTTTTTGGCAGTGCCGAAGTTCAAGCAGATAGACTTGGCATGTCCGATGTGAATGTAACCGTTCGGTTCGGGAGGGAAACGTGTAAGCACGTGATCGCGCTTGCCCGTCTGGAGGTCGTTAACGATAATGTCCTGAATAAAATTCGAAGATTCGGGGATTTCCATAAATGGGTCCTTTTAAAATTTTACGAGGAAAATGTAGAAAAGTAGGAAGTAGGTAGTAGGAAGTAGGAAGTAAATTGAGGCGAAGAAATGTTAAATACAAGAAAAAGCAGCCACACGACCGCCCGATATTGATTGAAGACTTACTTTGATTCGCAAATTTCTTTTTCAGAGATACCTCTAATCCTTCACGCAACGGACAAAAAATCACCCTCACCACCAACGTCATCCCTTTTCATCTCATTTTCTATCAAAAAAGTATTCTTATAAAGACATAACGATCAATACAACCATAGATTGCAATCTGCATGTTTTTGTCAACGGTTGATTGCAAAATAATCAGATTTTTGGCTTTTTCTTTTTTCCTTTATATATTTCGCCATATCACATTAAATTCGTCTCATCAAGTCACAATTTGAAGGCTTGACGAGGCTTTAATCTAAAAGTATTTTTATCAAGGTTGTTATATGGCTTATAAGGCTCTACAAATTGCACAATTGCTACTAGCAAAAGCAGCTGAAGGGAATCAGGAACTGATGTCCAATCTTAAGTTGCAAAAAATGCTGTATTACGAACAGGGTTTTCACTTGGCGGCTTTTGACACGCCATTATTTGACGAACAAATTGAAGCTTGGATGTTCGGACCCGTAGTTCCAAGTGTTTACGAAGAATATGCAAAATACGATGCACATGGAATTGAGCCACCACAAAACATTGATTTAAAATTAAACGAAGAAGAAACAATTTTATTCAACAATGTCTTTGATGTTTACAACCAGTACTCTGCAGTAAAATTAGTTGAGATGACTCACAGCGAGCCTCCATGGAGTAAAGTATCACCCGGCAGAGGAAACATTATCAGCCAAGAATCCATGAAAGCATTTTTCCTAACAAGGCTTGTCTAAAATTCAAATGTCTAGAAATCACAAATTAAATGTTGTTCCACCAACGGAACAAAGAACCACTGTACCCCAAACAACCGTTTCGGACAATGATGTTCTTTTTTCATTCAAGCATTTAGTTGAAGAATCATATACACAATGTAGTGAGCCAAAATTTTTCTCAAATTTACTTGGACGACTGAAAAATTATTCCATTATAGGTTGGCAAGGAATCCGCACATCAGGACGACACCAATGGGGCATGGAAAAAATGCCTGTAAACCAAATTCACCATACAACTAAAGTGAATTGCCTCACCCCCGATGTTAAAGAACTTCATGTTCTTCGTTCTAGTGGAGACAATCGAGTTTTGGTCGGTTTACAAGAGCAACAGGTATTCCACATTTTCTTTATTGAAGCGAGATTCGGAGATATCAGCAGTCACTAAAGAGCATAAAGAAAAATTCCAGCAATCCAGGAATTTCTATTTTTCGCTCTACAATGGCAAATATTGGTTACAGTTTTTTACTGATTCTGGCGGCGTTCCTTTGGGGTTCCACTTTTGTCGCGCAAATCGAAGGTAATGATGTGGGGCCGTTTGCATTTGTATGCATGAGAAATTTCATCGCGACCGGAGTCCTGTTCGGGTTCGCGAACATTTTAGATAAACTAGGTAAAAATCCAAGACGCCCCAAGAACAAGGAAGACCGCCGCAAGCTCAGGAAAGCAGGTGTGCTCTGCGGAATTACACTTTTCTTTGCCATGAACTTGCAACAGACAGGGCTTTATCTTGGATGTTCCGCCGGAAAAGCGGGATTCCTCACCACCTGCTACATTATTTTCGTTCCGCTCATGAGCGTTTTTCTCGGCAAACGAATTTCTCCTAAAATTTGGCTTTGCGTTGCAATGACGGTTGCGGGGCTTTACTTACTCTGCATCAAAGGCGATTTTTCAATTGAGATTTCGGACATCGTTTTGCTTTTGTGTGCACTCGCTTTTGCAAGCCACATTTTGGTCATCGACAGATTTGGCACGCATGTCGATAACGTAAGACTTTCCGCAATTCAGTTTCTCATAGTAGCAACGCTTTCCATTTTCCCAATGTTCTTCGTCGATTTGAAAGGTTTATTCGCAGGCTTTGGAAACATTGTCGAAGTTTATTCGCATTTCAAGCCGTGGATTCCGCTTTTGTACGCCGCCATTCTTTCGAGCTGCGTGGCGTTTACTTTGCAAATTATCGCCCAAAATAAAATCAGGCCCACATTAGCATCGCTATTGATGAGCCTGGAATCTGTATTTTCTGTTATTTCTGGTTGGGCGGTTCTTGGAGAACGATTCACGCTTCAAGAAGGAATCGGCTGCATTTTGATGTTTACCGCCGTCATCCTTGCACAAATTGATTTCAAACATCAAGATATGATCAAAAACGAGTAAAGCCGACCGGCACAGCGCTATTCAGCCCAAATGTCGTTGGGTAACTTTCCTATATCACGGAAGTCGAGCTTGCCGCTCGTTGCGGAATTCATGCTTACGAGGCGTGCCAAAGGCTTGCCAGCGCGTTCAATGACTATTTCTTCGTCCTTGATGGCGACCTGGTTCAAGAGCGTCCCAAAATTCTGACGCATATCCATTGCAGAAACAACTTTCGACACGGTTTTTCCTTCTGTCATCCCGGTTTCTATACCGGGATCGGTTATCACTCAACCTTTTAAAAGCAATTTAATTATTATTATTCCGAATGTCAAAGAGAAGATTCCCGCCTTTCCCCGTCAAGCGAGGACAGGCGCGGGAATGACAATTTTCAAAAAATATGGAACAAGAAGTCCGCACATTTTCAGTCTCGCAATACATGCGTTCGCTCAAGAACACCGTAGAATCGACACCTGCGGTGTGGGTGCATGGAGTCATCTCGCAAATTGCAGAAAAGCCCTCCGGCATTTACCTGAGCATCGCGGACTTCAACGATGGAGACGTGAAACCGAAGGCCACCCTCGCCCTTTACTGCTACACGGCTAAATTCGATTCCATTCTCGCCAAGATTTCAAACTT
>Ga0310786_10003511_pt1 | contig 22745 bp, 25 predicted proteins | sample AusTroGonzalo_MG_FD_203881 | JGI IMG/M metagenome (GOLD analysis project Ga0310786, IMG submission 203881) | Bovine rumen microbial communities from tropical cattle in Woodstock, Queensland, Australia - Gonzalo_03 (v2) (version 2) | ecosystem: Host-associated > Mammals > Digestive system >...
CCAGCCCAACTGGTTCGGAATCAAGAAATCCTTTTCCGTATTATCGCCAACATAGAAATATTGGCAATCTGGGTAAGATTCCATGATTTTCTTAAAAGAATAAGGGGCAGTTTTCAAGTGCCCCACCTCCTCTGATATAAAAATGTCAGACCAATCGAAAAATTCTGTCAATCCCAAAGCATTAATGATGTTCATTTTTGTCTTTGTCCGTCCGTCTGTTATCAGGGCCAAATGACATTTGGCTTGAAGTTGTTCTAACACTGACTTCACATTACTATCCAAATGGATCTGTGGAAAATGATACCGATAAACATCTATCAGCTCCGATTTTGTAATGGTGAGATGATGATTGTCCAAAATCAACTGGAAAACATCATTTTCGCCCTCCTGATAGGCTTCTATCATCACCGAATAAATATCTGTAATTCCATAAGAAGCAGCCAGATAGTCTGCTACGGCATGAAAACCAGATTTCAAGAAGTCAATTTCCTTGTAGAGTGTATCCTCTAAATCAAAGACAACTACCTTATTTCGCATCATAGATGATGATGTCATTATCGTAACGTAGCATCATGGTATTATCAAGCCATACCTCCGAATAAGCAATTGTCTCATGAAGCAGATACTCTCGAATGATATACGCCACATAATTTGCCTTGGCATGATAAGTTAGCGGAAATCCGCCACCAAAACGTGGATTGATCTCACTCCCCTTTATGCTATGGTCTGACTCACGATAAAACAGTTGAAAGCAAAGACATCCCCTGACTCCTGGCAAGAATCCCATTCTCTCCTTAAGGAATCCTACAATCTCATTTTTTCGAGTCTTTCCTTTATTAATCTCTCCTGCCCTAACTTCAATACGTTCACGGGGGACAATACCCTTTACGCAATGATCCTTCCCGAAATACATATCAACAGAAAACTCCTTATAATCATTCTTGTCCAAGTATTCCATAAACATAAATTTCGGATTCTCCAGCATTTCCTGTGTAAGTTCCCGTTGGTTCTGGACCACATGAACATCCCTGCTTAAGGAACCATCGTATGGTTTAACAAACATTGGGAATGTCGGATGATATTTATCAATAGCTTGGGGAATATCAATACCTATATTTTGTAGAAAATTCTGTGTCTGCCGTTTGTCCCTGCACGTCTTGATGAACTCATCATCAGAGAGAACAATCTTCACACCTATCTCCGAGAATCGATGTCTATTCTTGGCTAACACCGTTAATTCGGGATCAATCGTTGGAATAATAACCCCTATATTTCTACTCTGGCAAATCTGGACTAACTCATCGATATATCCTTCTGCCACACAAGGCGACACTTTGATACCTTCATCAGATACGATACAGGCAGGTGCCATCATAGGCCTCATGTCTGTCGTAAACACTTTAGCATCTATCCCCAGCTCTTTCAATGTCTGTTGAAAGATCTGCACTAATACAACGCGCTTGCCAGCAGATGTGATAAGTATATTCTTCATTCAATTTTATACTCTATTTGTCTCCTGGCAGACAAGCATTTTGATTCAATTCTGCCAGTCCATTTGCTATATCCACCTGATGAAGCAAACCTGCCTTACTCTCACCATCTTTGCTTTTCTTTGTAAGAGCAGCAAAGGTTAGCCGGAAAGTACTTGTAGTATAGAAAAGCATCTATGTCAAGCTAATTTTTTGAGATGTTCCTCAAGTTCTCTACATTTCTCGTTCCTCGGAATATCAATATTAAATGTTTGGAGATCACTACACAACTCCTGAAAGTCACTCACGCAGTCACAGTAATTTTCTACAGTAGTTTTCAAACCAGGATAAAGAGGAGATTCTTTCAATCTCCGATGCAGTTGATCCATCAAAATCAGTATCGACGTTGAATGAGCCAACAATTCTGTTGTCTCCTGCACATCAAACTCTGTAAAATGAACTCGAACTATCTCTATAAGATTGTTTGTCTCGTCAGTAATCTGTTCTATGCTCTTACGGACGACATTCACCTTATCAAGATAATTATCAACATCAAACCATTGCTGAGCCACCTCAGCAGTCTGGTACCTCACTTTAGTATATGATTCCTTTATTTCAGCAATACATGTACACATATTTTTCCCCTTCCTTTTCTTTTCCGGTGCAAAGATACATTTTTTACCTGAAACTTCCAAATTTTGGAACTGCAAAAATATAAAAGAATTATGGCATCTAAGGACTAAGAGAATTTCTAATTATGTCCATTAAATGGGTCCATCGTAGCCCACTCTCCCCCAATTTGATTAATATTCTCTTGGCAGATAACCTTTTTTATGGTCAAAAAGATAATTTTCAAATCGGTCAAAAATGATACATGATCCACATACCACACATCCAATTCAAATTTCTCTGCCCAAGTAATAGAGTTTCGTCCATGCACCTGAGCCCAACCACTGATACCTGGTCTGACCTCATGCCGACGTGCCTGTTCCTTCGAATAAAGCGGAAGATATTGTACCAACAAAGGACGAGGGCCTATCAAGGCCATATCGCCCTTCAACACATTAAACAACTGTGGCAGTTCATCTAATGATGTCGATCTTACAAAACGTCCCACTTTGGTCAATCTTTCTTCATCAGATAATAGTTCGCCATTCTCATCCCGCTCATCAGTCATCGTCTTAAACTTCACCACTTTAAATATCTTAGCATCCTTCCCAGGTCTTTCTTGGAGGAAAAATGCTCCTGCCCCTTTATTGGCAAAATACAAACATACCGTCAGTAACAATAACAAGGGACTCATACATATCAATAAAACGAACGAGATCCAGAAATCAAAAAAACACTTAAAGAAAGACCTGTACACGATTTCAGACGCTACTAACGAATCACCCCCAATGCCTGTTCACTAATATCTTTTAAGAGATCACCATTAATGTTGATCTGACCGTTTACGACTTCGAGCTCAAAATCCTCAATAACAAAACGATAATAATCATTCTCTTTCTTGACAAACAAAGCCGGATTCTTAATAGTCATCGTCGCAGGTTCATATCCAAACCTTGGGGCATTCTGCAAATAAAGCTCAACACCATTCATGTCAAAGACTTGGAAAGTGTAGCAGCTCTCCATGTCATCCAACTTACCATAAAAATGGACTCTCATACAAGTTATGATCTATACAACGGGAAATAATTGCTATCCTTATTAAAAGAAGCATCTCTTAAAGCTCTCTCTGCCACCAACTCGTCATATTTCTTTTGATCAAAGATTTCTTTACCAATCGAAAATTGACAATCGGAATTACGGTTAAATGCAGCTTTAAACTTATAAAGATTATCCTCTCCAGAGCCTACCCCTCCCCCAAGATGAAATGTCTGAAAACCTTGCTGACATCCCCAAAGTGCAGCTTTATAGAGCAAAAGATTTGAAGGAGCGAGGTTACGATATTCTTGTAAAGAACCCGACAAATGATAATGCATCCGGTTATTGGCAAAGAGCATGATGGACATCGCTATAATCTCTCCATCCTTCACTGCATAGAACATCTCGTAATTGTCATACAAATCACGATGAATAGATTCATAGAAGGCATCCTCAAAAAAGTAATACTCCTCAGCATGGTCTTTCTCCATCGTAGAATCATAGATACGCTTAAAGTCCTTAAACAATTCTATGCCTTTACCATGCCTGATTTCTATGTCATTCTTCTCAGCCTTTCGAATCATATTCCTGTTTTTGCTAATGATATTATTCCATATCACTTCTTCAGAACTCAGGTCAATCGCAATGGTCTTCCCCAGATCAATAACTGTAGATATAGATTTCATAGGTACCGCATTTTGCAACAAAGGATGATAACGGACAAAGTTATCTACAATTCCCTCATCTCTCATCTTATTCACGTATGCCTTCCAAAAAGAATGAAGGTTCTTTTCCGATGTATCACCTTCAAAAAGTACGCCACCATAACCGTATGGAGTCACACTATCATAATACCCTTCAATCCCAGTCTTTCTCTTCATATACACATAGATTGCTTTAAGTCCATCAGCCTCATAAAGAAGCAACTCTGGTTCGCCATCCCCATGTATCTGAAAGGCTTTTACATAACCATTTAAGTAATAGACATCATAGGAAGAAAACTGCTTTATGGCATTGTTCCATATATCAGCTCTATCAATATCGATTAGTCGAATCATCCAATTATTATCTTAATATAAATGATTTATACAATTCTTTTACGACAAGTTTATTAAGTCCTCCATCTCCAGCAGACGTAGAATTGCATCCATTGCAAAAAACAACAAAACCGTATTTTTCTTCTGGATTAAAATACATTGCTGTATGCATCCCCCTTGCTCCCCCAGTCATACCAATAAGATCAACTCCATCAATGATATAATTATAATGAGCTAAAGCAAGTCCATAGTTTCTGTTATTATCAGGAACTTCTCTCATTTCTTTTTCACTTTCACTGGAAATAATACGCTTACCTTTTTTATATTGTCCATCATTCATGTGCATCAACATAAATTTTGCCAAATCATAAGATGATATGATCATGCCATCAGCCGGGTGCAATGCTGGCGTACTGAACCCCAAGACATAATCCTCGAGATATTTGTCAGGCTTATACGCAACTGGCTGTTTGACATATTTTCCTTTTTCATACCTATAGGATCTCACAAATCGACTACTATCTAATTTCTCTATGTTAAAACCGCCATACAATCCCATCGGTTTCATTATATATTTATCTATATAATTGTCCAGACGCATTCCAGATGTCTTCTCGATAATGGCCCCTAAGATTGCATAACCATAATTACAATAGTCATAATCCGTACCAGGCTTATAGTTATTGTAACATTTATAATAATCCTTATTCTTATCTGGAATTATTAAATTAAAATGATCAAAAGTAACTGTCCCATTTAATTTATTGATACTAGAACGATGCGTAAGCAACATTCTAATCGTTATTGGAGTGTCAGGATAATACGGATTTCTAACAGTGAAGTCCAGGTATTTATTCACATCATCATCTAATTTCAATATTCCCTTTTCTTTTAACTGCATAATAGCCGTAGAGACAAATGTCTTAGAAACGGATGCAATGTAGTTAACATCACCCCTCTTAATAGGAGTTCTTTTGGTCGTATCAGAATAATTTGGGTTATATCCAAATGAATTGTAATATACAATCTTGTTATCCTTTATGACTACAACAGAAAGCCCTATACACTCATGCTTTTCCATCAAGTGTATAATTTCTCCTGGCAATTTTTTACACCCTTCTGTGTTTCCATGGAAAGCATACAATGGAATAATAATGCTTATTGCTATAGCAAATAGAAATAATAATCTTTGGACAAACGCAAAAGAATCTCTTTCCGACTTCATTTAAATAATCATATGGATTTTTTGAGAATTCTACCACTATTTAATTTATATTCGTAACTATGTAATCCTTCATTACGAAAATCTGCATGATAACGTTCAAGAACATGTTTATATATCTCCTCATATTGTGGTATAAACAAGTCATTTTTCTTCATCAAATGTTGAATAATCTGTTTGGCTAAATCAGATGTTTGAGACAGATCTGTTACTCCTTGGTTGAAACTAGTTCCTTTGATGCTACCTGGTGACACATTCAAAATACGGTTAGATGTTCCTGCCTTTTCTAACTCAACATTCACACTTTCAATAAATATTTTCAAAGCAGCCTTGGTAGCGCCGTAGATGGAAAAGAAAGGTGAAGACATAAAACCTGCGATACTTACCATCACACCGCAATAGAAATCCTGCTGAGAAAGCAATTTGCTATAAAAATGTTTAATTACACGAATAACCGCTATTGTATTCACATTAAAGTATTTTGCGATCATCTGTTCTGAAATATCCTCAAACAATGCCAGACTACCAAATCCTGCAGTAATCATCAAGCAATCAATATCGTTGAATTGGTCAAAAAATGAGTAATCCTCACAAGTAAGATCAAACAAGAAACTTTTAATTTTCTCTTCTTGATATTGGGGGGCAAGAGGTGCCTTATCAACAATATAGACATACTCTACGTCTTTTCTCGCTGTCAACACCTTCGCAATAGAAAGGCCTATACCATTGGCTCCACCTACAACCAATACTCTCCTCATATTTTTGTCACGTTTATTTTCTTATTGAACATTTCAATTACACCAGCAATAGCAATACTCTCCCTTCGACGCAACTTATAGCAACTAAGACGACCATTGACTATCATCGATATAAATTCTTGAATCTCGTAACGCAATCCTTCACCATCATACGAGTAAAAATACTTTTTGTTTTTGGTCTGATCTTCATACCGAACCTCAAAATAGTCTGTCAACCACCACGGAGCAGGTACGTAAACATAGCCTTTAGTACCAGAGACCACTAAATTACCCTCAGTTTTCACGCCGATACCTACTGTCAATGAAGATGTTGCATGTGGATATTTAATAATTGCTTTTGTATAGATATCTACTCCTTTTTGTATTTTAGTATAAAAGTCAACATTCTGGTATTCTTTTCCTAAGAGTTTTATGATTGCCATCAAGTTCAACGGTGCATGCTCGTTAATTGCGCCACCTGCTTCGGCCGGATCCAATTCGCGGGTAACGCCTTCCATCATTTTTGAAAGTGATGCATTAACATCTACGACTTCACCAATAACTCCACTTTTAACAAGAGTCACCAAATGATTGAAAGCCGGGCAATATGCAGTCTTACTGGCCTCTAATAATACGAGGTTATGCTTATCTGCATAATCATATAACTCTTTGGCCTGCATAGCCGAAAGCATAAATGGTATTTCACATAGAACATGCTTACCTTCTTCAAGAGCCTGTTTTGCATATTGATAATGCGATAAATGGGGCGAGGCGACATAAACTGCATCGACATCACATAAGAAATCTTGGTAATTATCTGTATATGGTCTAATTTCAAACTGCTCTGCAAAGTCAATGGCACATTTTGTATTTGGGTCATATACCGCCACGACCTCAACACCACTGACCACCTTCGATTCTGGCACAAATCGTCTGGCAATTCGCCCACTACCTACTACTCCTAATTTATAAATAGTTTGACTCTCCTCACGAAGCATCGTAGATGATACGCCTTTAGTTCTTGGAAGGTAAACCACCTCGCAATACTCATTTAAATAATCAAATTTCCCTTCCCAGTCGCTGCCTATTGCAAATATATCAATATCATATTTCTGAATATCATCGATCTTTTGACCAAGGTAATCCTCAATAATGACTTCATCAGCATAACCTGTTGCTTTTACAGCCTCAACACGCTCCAAGACATTATTCCTCACATTTAATTTGCCACGTCCACGATCAAAACTATCGCTAGTGACTCCAACAATCAGATAGTCTCCGAGTTCCTTTGCCCTGCGTAACAGATTAATATGCCCCTGATGTAATAGGTCATATGTTCCGTATGTTATTACTTTTTTCATTCGCCTTCAGATACCAATAATGTAAAAATATACTTACCAGCCGTAGTAAGCATCATTTATCTAATAAGCCATCCAATTCATCATCGGTCAAGGCATCGTAATAAGTGTAAGGATGGTCTGGGTCAAAGAAAATCTGATTATTCTTTAAACCACGCTCTTCAACTGGAGGAAACTGCATATAGTCCCCAAAAGTTGTTCTTAGGATTTTGTCATAGCCGATAGGAATTTCTACTTCAATGCTTTCAAACTTATGAGTAATGCTCCTTTCAAAACAAGCAGAAGGCCACACTAAACGTCTCACGTTTTGGTGGGCTATTGCATTGCATACATACACCCATTCTGAGCCATCATAATCTGGGTTAGACGCGATGGAATGAAGGCTATTAAAAGAAGCGTAGGGATCATCAGTATAATATGTCACGAGATCTCGTTTTTGTCTTTCATCCAAACCTTTGCAATTTCTTTTCATGAAATTTGTACAATGTAAATAATATCTTAGAATTTCTTTCCTTTCTTTCTCCACCTCTTCCGGGTTGCAAAAATCTATCGGAAATATATCTATGGGAACTCCTTTATTGAAAGGTAGCCTTCGAAACAATTTAGGAATAAAGGTTGTTGAACTATTAACTAAATCAATAACAGGATAAAGACAATTAGGATCCGTGAAAGGTGTACGCAAGAAATATGGAGCGTCCAATTCTTTTGGCGCAATTTTTATGAATTTCTCATAATCTTTACGCGGCATACAAACATCAAGATCATCATCCCATGGAATAAAACCATCATGACGAACAGCGCCAATAAGCCCTCCAAACATTACATAAAACATCAGATTGTGTTTCTTGCATATATCTGAAAACACAAGATACAGATCCAATTGTATTGCCCAATTCATTTTCATATATGCGGGAATACTATACCCACATTTAACCTCTTCTTTGAAGAAATCCTCACCGAGGATAGCCTTCATATCATGTTTCATTTCCATATTCCAAATTATTTTTAATTGTAGCTTTAGATAGGTCATATCCGTCCAAAGGGAATGGCTCATTATGACCAGGCATAATTAATAATCCCTCCCCCTTAAGAGACTCTAAAAAAGATATTGTATGTTCCAATTTTTCTACAGAGCCGCCTCTCACTTTTGTAACAGTCCGTATATCTTTTATAAGTGTATCACCTGTCAACATTTTATCCTCAACACACAAGCAAACAGAGTCATCAGAATGACCAGGAGTTTGTATAATTTTCATACTCGTTCCTGGCCACAAGGTCATAACTGGTTCATAGAACTGGATGCAAGCGTTTTCTTCAACTACGACAGGCCCCATATCTGAATAGCGCGAAGCATTCTTCTTGGCATCGAAAAGCAATTCACGCCCATACTCATTGGCAACAAATATCGTACATTTAGGATATTGTTTCAGGACATCATTCATCCCATAGATATGGTCGAAATGAGCATGAGTCAGGAGCATTCCCGAAATCTCTTTCTTCTGGTTTTTACGAAGCCAATCTGTTATAGGTGGAACATCCCCAGGATCCACCAACCATACATTATCAAATTCATTATGAGATAGTATATAGGAGTTAGAAGTAAACCAGGTGTTGACAAACCTTATACAATCAACCATTCGCGTGATTATAGTCTAACATCTTACATACAGGTTTCTCAATATCCATCAGGACTGCCCCAAGTGACATTCCAGTACCAAATGCAGCAAACATAATTTTCTTTTTCTTACCATCAGCAAAGAATTGATCACAATGCTCGCACATAGTTATAGGGATAGTAGCACTACTACTATTACCGTACTTTGGTACGATATCACGAGGAAGTCTCTCCTCTGTCACCTCCAAACGTTGAGCCAACTTTTTCAGAGTGAAACTACTTGACTGGTGACAGACAAAGAAATCGACATCATCCATCTTATCGCCACTCTTGGTTAGTAACTCTTCCATCATTACAGGAGTCATATTGATAATGATATTGAAAACCAAATCACCCTGCATAACAAGATGTTGCTTACCTCTCCAGTTTCCAAATTCATCTTCCTCCTCCTTGGTTGTCTCCGGAGTAATTGGCATACGAGTTCCACCTGCAGGCACATACACAGCAAATGCATCCTTTCCGTCATTTTTGAGTGAACAGAAAATCTTATTATCTGTAGCCGTATTTTCAATAATGCTTATAGTAACGCCATCTCCTGTTATAGGTCTACTTGCTCTATCTCTTTTTGATACTCGCGCACTTAACATATCTCCAGCTATCAGAAGAACCTTCTTGTTCTCCAAAGAGTTGAGAGTCATAAATGCATAGGTAAGGCCTACAGGATATCCACAACATCCCTGAGAAATATCAATACAGACAACATCTTCGTCGAAATCAAACTTACCTTGAACTATATTTGAAATAGGGGGAATAAAATGATCTGGCGAAGTTGTTGTTACAATTATAGCTCCTATCTCACTTTCTTTGAATACTCCATCCTTCAACATTCGTTGAATACCGTAAGTTGCATAATCACCAACAGTTTCGCCTTCCATAGCTACTCGTCTTGTACCAAAACCCATCACTTTCTTCAGTTTCTTCATCTGGATTTCAGAGAAAGAGTAGTTTCCTGCTTCGTCCATGAAATCAACTTCGTGAGCAGGCAAAACACTATAAATAGCTGAAATTGTCTTATTATTAAAAGAAGTAACCATTACTTTTGATTCCTTTTAATTGTTTCACAAATAGCATCAATACTACAGAAATTTTCAGGAAGTACATCTGCACCTCCTATTGCGACACCAAATGCAGACTCAATTTCGTCAACAAGACTCACCACGTCAAAAGAGTCTAACATACCCTCTTCTATGAAATTTACATCTTCAGCAAAATCAAACTCAGGGCGTAATTCTGTTAAGATTTCAATAACTTTTTCTTTCATTTCATTTATCTTTTAATCATTACATAATCATTCATATTTTCTCTAGTAAACCCAAAGTGCTCATAGCGTTTAATAGCATTTTCATTATCAGCTATCACCCAAAATATTTGACGCTTAGATTCAACACCATAAAGTAATGAAGTTCTAAGGAGGCCTGCACCTATTCCTTGATTCCTATAATCTGGTGATGTATACCAATATCGGAGATACCATGTAACACCAGTTATTTCAAATATTAGGAACCCGCATAGATTATCACCATCTTTAATCACTAATAGCTGCTTACGCTTTGCATAATCCTCTAACTCAATAATAGTAGGAAGTTGCTCAGCCAATGGGTCGAAGTCTTTCTGCATATCATTGTATACTAAAAATATATCATCCTTTTCACCATACTTAACTCTTGGATCCTTCACCCAATCAGTGCCAATAATATTACCAACGTGAGACATTCTATAAAGATGCTGATACCTTACAAAGCCCATATTAGTGAATGCATCTTGTTCATTAATACCTTCGCCTTTACAGACAACGTCAGCTACCAGTGTTCCCTCAAGATGATGAGCTTGTAGCATTTCTCCAAATGCAGCAAATGATGTCGCAATATAAAAAATATTGGCAAACTCTTTGCAACGATGCACCATCAAAATACAGTCTGGAGATTGCTCAAACTCAAAAGAACTGTCAGCAATCCAATAAGGATGCCTATTATCATCCCAATAAAAATTGGTAACAAACCCTTGCCTTAATTCACGAATCTGACGTACAAAGTCTTGGATCTGTTGGTATGATTCAATCTTACGCATTAACTAATTTCTTATAATATAATCTGTCTATCTTACCATTAGTATTACGCTTTAGCAACTCCAAATGATTATAGACTGTAGGAATCATATATTTGGGCAGCGCCTGCCCTATCTTCTTACGAAACTCTGAAGCAGGTATTTCTTGCGAAGACTCATAGAAGAGGGTAATTTCCTTTTCTGCCTGATTATAGACAATACAGCCATTCTTCACTAACTTCAAGGTATTGATTATCACATGTTCTATCTCACCCAAGTCTGTACGGTAACCCATATGCTTTACAATATTGTCCTTTCTGCCCTTAAACATTATCAGACCATCTTCATTGTAGCAAACGATGTCACCGGTACGATAAATCACTTCAGGAAATGCCTTATTCAATGGATTCTGAACGAAAGCCAAGGCGGTCTTCTCTGGATTATTATAATAGCCCATGGCCAATGATGTTCCGCGAACACACAACTCTCCTTCTATATTTGGCTCTTTTACAGCATTATCATCAGCATCGAGTATGATAATGTCTGTATTACGACAAGCATAGCCTATTGGCAATGGCTGCTCATCAGGAATATCCTTATCTACAATATAATAAGTACAATCAAGTGTTATTTCTATCGGGCCATACAAATTTGCAAATGTAGTCTGCGGTAGATGGCGATGCCAGTAGTTAAACTGTTTTGTAGGAAATACTTCACCAGCAAACCAAACAGTCTTCAGACTACCCAATTTATAGGTAGAGAGTAAATCCATATTAGCAATGTTCACCATAATAGTTGGAACCCAAAATAGGAAATTAACTTTGTGCTGTTCTAACAGATCAAGTATTTTGGCAGGGAATGCAGCAAGGTTTCCTGGGAGTACAACCAGCGTGCTCGCCTTAGCCATCAGCATACATAATTCGAAGCTATAGATATCAAACACAATTGGTGAAAGAGATCCCATCACCAAGTCATCTTCAAATTTGAAAGTTTCAATTGCCCACTCTGTAAAATCAAAGAAACTTTTATGATTCAACACTACACCCTTAGGTGTTCCTGTTGACCCCGAAGTATTGATAATACACGATGGATCTGTATCAATAATGGTGGACAATCTCTTAAGAACATATGCTTCATCAAAACATACCTTTCTATCATTCACATCAAGTAAAATAACATCAATAGTGTCAGGTATTATCGCCTCTATACTCTTTATCTGTTTGCTCGTTGAAATTATAAAACGTGGCTCCACCAATTTTAAGATATTACTGATACGCTCGGCGGGAGTTTTTATATCCAAATTCATGTAGAAATTACCAGAGTAAATAATTCCCAAATCTGAATATACGCTTTCTATCGATTTGTCTAGAAAAACTGCAATTGGATTATTTTGACAAGCACTGCCATAGATAATCTTCTGTGCAAGGGTTATTGCCTGCATTCTAAGATCAGAGAATGTAATTTCCCTATCTTTATCAATGACTGCCACTTTCTGAGGATATTTCTTTACTGATTCCTCAAACAGTTCTATCAGATTAATTTTCATATTTTTCTTAATTTAATAAATAGCCACCATCAATCACAAGGTTTGTCCCTGTAACCCACGCGGAGGCGTCTGACAATAGATAAATACAACCATAAGCTATATCCTCTGGTGTTCCATATCGTTTCAATGGATAGCTTTCCATCATAATATCTGTGTGATGACTCTCAGCAAACATCTCATTTGTAAGGTTCAATATGTTGGTTGGTACTAAACCTGGGTTAACAGCATTTATTCGTATGCCTTGGCCTGCCAATTCTAATGCAGCCCCTTTCAGGAATCCATTCAAGGCAGCCTTTGACGCATTATATGACACATCGCCCTTAGTCCCAACAAATACACCTGAAATAGACTCGATTAGAACTATTGAAGATCCTTTGCGTATCTTCTTTTTCTTTATGAGTCCTGATGTTATCATAATAGGAGCCACAGTATTCACACTTAATATATCCTCAATATCATTTCTCTTGAAATGCTTGACAGGGCATACCTGAGGTATACCAGCACAAAGGACACAACCTTCTAGAGTTGGTACTTCTGCAACCAACTTATCTATTTCTTCTTGTTTAGAAACATCAGCAACAATAATCTGATGGTCTCCCCCTTCCATCATGGCAAAAGTTTCTTTCAATCGTTCTTCATTTCTTCCATTCAGAACAACCTTTGCCCCCATTTTAGAACACTCGATGGCGATTCCTCTTCCTATACCAGAAGAGGAACCTGTCACCAAAATTGTTTTTCCTTCAAGCAAGAAGGGATTCATCATAACGCAGCTACAAAGTTAAACAAATCCTCGATTGTAGTGCAAGCACGGAGATTTGCACCAGTGATTGTTTTGTTGTAATTGTCATCTACCATAGCTATGATAGAAAGAGCTGTCAATGAGTTCCACTCGTCCAAAGTTTTGTAATCCGTTCCCGGGGCAAAAGCCTCTTCTGGGGTTTCATCAAACTCTGCTGCGAAATTCTCAATAAATTCTTTTAATTCCATTTTGCTATTATTTAATTGTTAATAATTGAAAAATCATGTACTTTCCCTTCGTATGTCGGAATGTGTATAAGCGAAGTTACCAAAGAATCTGGTTTCATACGCTTCACAATTTTCTGAAGAGTGTCATCTGTACCACACTCATAAAATTCCTTTACGCCATCCTCATCCATACGGTTTGTAATCTTAGTCCACTGCACAGGATAAGTCATCAGTTTAATCTGGTTTTCCAATATCTCTCGTGCATTGGTATGTGGTTCACCGTCTGCATCCTGATAGATAGGAATCCGAGCATCCATAAAGATAAGTTTCTTCAATTCAGCTCCTAAGACCTCTCCTTCTTCTGCAGAATTAGGTGAATGGCCAACACCCTTCATCGGAAGTACCAAAGCACGTTTTGCGCCCATACCTTTCAGAATCTTACAAGTCTTCTTAATGCTTAAGCGGGCACCAGTAATAACAAGCTGTCCAGGTCCATTATAGTTTGCAATATAGAGTTTTTCTCCATCCTCATCACCTACTTTCTTTAGTACATCAAGCACTTGCTCGTCAGGTATACCAATAATTGCACCCATTGCACTTGGATGTTTCTGAAAGGCCTCATAAAATACCTGTCCACGAATCTTAATAAACTTCAGAGCTTCTTCAAAAGAAAGTACACCTGCAGTAACTAAAGCCGCATATTCGCCTAAAGAATGACCAGCCACACAATCTGGTTTGATTTCATCCTGCCCCATAGCGAGAGCACATTCATATATAAAGATGGCAGGCTGAGTATAACGTGTATCCATCAACAACTCTTCTGAGGCACTAAAAAGTGTATCAGAAAAACGCTCACCTAATATCTCATTTGCTTGCTCAAATATGGCTCTCGCCTTTGGGAAGTTCTCATACAGGTCTTTGCCCATATGCTCTTTCTGGCAACCCTGACCAGGAAATAAAAATGCTTTCATCCTTTTCTTATTTTCTTTAATCTACGAATAATATTTATTATATCATAATCGCCAGCCTCCTTATGGGCGAGATATTCATCCCTTAAAATGGCTGCACAACTCAAGTCATAATACTTTCCGTTCTTAAAGACAGCCTCACGAGATACTCCTTCCTGCTGCATGAACATCAGCGGTTCAACAGTATTGCTAATCTTATGTCCAACTAAAGAATGGCCATAGACTCTATGAAGATTTAGTCTTTCAAAAGCATATTCAAACATAAACAATACCGTCTCTATCCATGCCGTTCCATCATTATAATTAGAGTCGCCTATCATAATAGCACCAGTTTCAACAGAACTATTGATATAGTGTATATTAACTAAACAAGCATACCCTATCATCTTATCGTTTTCCTTAGAACAAATCGCCCAGTAAACATTATAATCATTATGGCGCATACGAGATCTTACCCATTCCAGAGATTCCTCTTTACACATACGCCTGTTAAGTCCAACACTCATTTCTTTTAAATCATCATCATTCATCCATTTATAGATGAGCTCGGCATCATCCTCCTCAAATGCCCTAAAATAAACACTCTTTTCCATACTATTTTTTTAAGTCTTTCAGAATAATAGCTATCGGATCAAACTCCTTAGATGAATAAATCATATAATTTGTATGTTCCATATCGTTATGAGTCAGTTCAGGCAGGTCATCGGTAATGTAATTCTTTTCCCAACACCATTCTTCTTTTTCACAAGTTTCGAAAATGGGGTTCAAAAAGCTGGTTTGTTTTACCACATAATACAATCCTGAGTAATAGTGCTTAAAAGCTTTAACATCTATAGGCTGTAAATCTCCTGTAGCAGCCTGAGCAACAGCAGCTATAATATCAAATCCAGTACTTAATTCTACCATAGGCCACCAAATATGATCACCTCCTGGTCTAGCATTAAACTCGATCAGATAAACTTCACCGTTGATTATTTTTATCTCTGTATGACAAGGGCCATTAGATATACCTATTGCCGACAAACCTGATGAAACCCCACGCACTACCTTGTTCCATAAATCTTCCGATAATGGGGCTGGTTGATGATGCCCCAGCTCTACGCAATGAGGTGCCCCACTACTGTCTTTTTGGGTAATCTGGACTATCGTGTGGTTTTCTTTAAAAGAAATACTTTCGACGCTACACTCCATTCCTCCCTCAAGGTATTGTTCAGCTATAATAACTGGAGTATTACCCTTTTTAAAACTTTCCCTTGCATAATCAAATGCATTTGCTAAAGACTGCTCATTTTGAACCACGGTGATTCCACGTTTACCACCAAGATTAATCGGTTTCAAAATCATCGGATATGGGACATCCGAATTCTTGATATCATCAATACTCGTAGCTTCAACATATTTGGGGGATAACAAATCGGATAAATTCTTTATACACTCGCGATTACGATACTTGTCAGTGATAACTAGAGCCACCTCATAAGGAATTCCGATCAAACCTAATTGTTCTGCTACGTATGCAGCGATAGATACGGTTAATTCTGTAGTTGCAACAACTCCATCTATACCAATTTCTCGACAAATCTCTGTAATTCTCTCTTTCTCAAAAATATTTATTTCATGAAATACATCAACTTTGGAGTCGTCCACCTTACCATCCTTCATAGAAAAATAGTGACCTTCATAACCTAGACGATGACAGGCTTCGCCAAAATAAGAAGCCATAACTCCACCTCCAATTATTGCTAATCTTTTCATTCGCTATAGTAATTATTGATTACTTCTACTATTCTGTTCATGTCATCAGCATCATACCTCTGGTCAATAGGTATGCACAACAAATGACGATAAGCATTCTCTGCCTCTTCACAGACTATCGGTTGTTTCTCATCTTTCGGCCATACGATAGGTGCGTAGATGGCATTCTCTACTAAATGTTTCTGAAGCGATGATCTATCTTCTACCATTATAGGGAAATACAAAGGTACCGAACGGGGCCCTTCTATAGAAAAAAGTGGCTGGACTTTATTACATAGTGCATGGCTTAATATTTTGAAATTATCTATTCGTTTCTCAGACAATTCAACCACATTGAGATTTGCCTGTACTTTAGCAGACATCGGCGAGATTGCAAAGATTTCATTTTGCAGATCAAGAATATCTTCCGCCTCTCTAAACATTGCCAGCATTTCACTTTTGTTGCCTTCATGCTCAATAAGGAAACGATATTTTGCATATGAGGCCTTAATCTTTGCTTGTTCCAATACTGTATCAGGCATTTCGGGCTTCTTTTTAAGAAATCCATTTCGACTAACCACGAAGCCACCGTCAGGGGTACCTGTCCATTTCCTAATACTTCCTACTGTATAATCAGATTTTGCACGTGATATACTACTATACAAACATTGCGTACAATCCTCAATGGAATATATCCCTAATTCTCTTAATGTCTCACACAGACTGTCAACTTGACTGTCTAACGTATCAAAACCAAAATAACGATGAAACAGAACTATTGACGCCCTTGTTTCCAATACAGTTTTTAGAATATCATCCGAACTTGTAGTTAGATCTCTTTTTACATGATAATAATAAACATCATAACCTGCTTTCAAGAATGGGCCAAAAACTGTATCGCATGTGAAAGATGGTAAGACTGCCACTTTATTTACATCAGCACTCCTAGCTTCTATATCATCGATGGCATACTTAATGGCGGAACGCCCTGTCGATAACCACACAAAATCCTCACCATTACAATTAAATTGAGATGGGCTTCCTAACGGAATCTCTTGAAGCTGCTCATAAGGATTCAGCCAGAAGTTACTACCTATTTCACTTAGCATCATTATCCTTGTTTAATAATTCCCTAAGTCTTGAACTAATGCCTAAGTCATCAATATCTTTCATATCACCAGCGCCCTCACCAACATCCGAACGTTTCAATACATTCATCACTGTAAGCCAAATGATTTTCAAGTCGGTAGTAATTGCACAGTGATCTACATACCACACATCATACTCGAACTTTTTACTGAGTTTACAATGATTGCGACCATGCACTTGAGCCCATCCGCTGATTCCCGGACGTACTTCATGGCGACGCTTCTGGAAATCATCAAAAACTAACAGATATTGCGGAAGAAGAGGGCGAGGTCCAATAAATGACATATCTCCTTTTAAAACATTAATTAGTTGGGGAAGTTCGTCAAGAGAAGTAGAGCGGACGAAACGTCCAACCTTGGTAAGGCGTTCTGCATCTGGAAGCAACTCCCCATGCTCATCTCGCTCATCAGACATTGTCTTAAATTTGATAACCTTAAAGATTCTCGCATTCTTACCAGGCCTTTCCTGGGTAAAAAAGGCCCCTGCACCCTTGTTAGCAAAATGCAGCCATATTGTCACCACCAAAAGAATCGGACTGATGCATATTAGAATAACCAGTGATGCTGAAAAATCAAAAAAACGTTTGAAAAAGTGTCTGTACATACTCTTACTATTACTACAACCCTATCCGCTTCTTTATCTCCTCTGAGATGTCAATATTATGCCGATTGTTATCCCAGAAGAAATTCATCAGAGAATCATATTGCTCCTTAGGTATATGACAATCCTCTCTATTTTCTATAGTCTTCATAAGTTGGTCGAAATTGTAAGTACGTTTGCCCAAATAATACTTATCATAGTCCTCTGTCCAATTGCTTTTCCTTACATAATTTTTATAATCAAAAATAAACAAGATCACCTCTTTGTTCATCATTAGGAAATCTGTATAGATAGATGAGTAATCAGTAATTAGGCAATCGATGAATGGCAGAACGGTATATACATCACTATTATTCGGGTACAGGCAAATATTACTATATTGTGACAGGCCATCTAAATCGAGCAATGTGTAGGGATGGAGTTTTAAAATAAATAGACTATGCGTTTCCATCATCACATCATTTAACTTCTGCCAATCGATACCTGCCTGCTCTATGAAATCTCGACCATCATCTCGCCAAGTTGGCATGTAGATATATGTTTTACGGTAAGACTGGATTCTTTCAACAAAGTCCATAGTCTCACGTGCTTCATGCTTCTTGATAAAACGCAAAGATGCCTCTTTACCTTCAATCATCAGTCTACTTCGTGGGAAAACAGCCACAACACAACTATCTTCAGGGATATCCATCATAGGTGCAAAAAATTCCTTCAACTGGATTGTGGATGGTGTAATGCAAAGATCTGGTTTACTAAATAGCGCGATATAGTTCCTCATCTTAAACCAGAACGAGGTTCTCATTTCAGACTCGTCTCTTAATTTAAAAGTTTTCACAAAGAAATCGGTATTTTGCCACCTCACCCTTTTTACACTACTGCCATGCCACAAATTCACATAATATGCTCCGCCACACAAGAACCTGTTGATATCAGATGTCGTGTGGTCCACAATATATACTTTTGCTCTTAAAGAATAAAACAAGCCCTTTAGAGATTTCCAGTAGAAAACGTGCATTCCCTGAGACTTCAGGATGTTGCAATCTATTTTATTGCTCGAGATCCATACAGGTATTATCTCGGGGTGATTCTCGGCAACCTCATAGAAAAAATATTTCGGATTATCCCTGAATCCTCCTGAAGCACCAAAAACCCACAAATTAGTTTTTCTAGGGAAATAGCGTAACACCTTAGAAAGCAGATATGCAATAAGATTCTCAATAATTACAAGAATGTCAATTCTTTTGTAGGTCATGACATGTATTTAATTAATTGTTCAAACATTTCTTTCAACCCATACCGAGGCTGCCAACCTATTCCTTTAATTTTATCTGTTGAAAGGTAAAGCTTGGTAACTGGAGCATATCCCCCATCCTTTTCTAAATCTAAACAAATGCCGATGGAGGGATTGAAGGTTTGTCTCATAAACTCTGCCAAACAGCGTATGCTTATATATGTATCAGAGTTTGCAACGTTATATGATTCACCATTTTGCCCTTTCAAAAGGATGTAGAGAATGGCAGATATACAATCAGTTGTATAACAATAAGGCTTTGCAGACTCTCCAGTGGTATGTAACACAATATCCTCGCCTTTAATAACACTTCGCGCGAACTGGGCAAATACCCGATTATCGTTATCAGAGATTCCGGCACCTAACGTCTGGGTCAAACGTGCCACTTTTGCTTTCACCCCAAATTCCTTAGCAAAAGCATAACACAGATACTCTGCAGCACGCTTACCCATAGGATAGGATGAGCGGGCTGACATGGAATCGACAAAACCTTGCATATCCTCTGAGATAGGCCTATCGTCAAAAATTTGACCATAGTATTCCAAAGAAGAAACATAGACCATACTCTCAATATTTGTCTGGTCCGCAAAATGCAAAAGAGTTAAGGTCGACTGAAATGCGAGATTAAACGTCTCTACAGGATGTTCTTCCATGTACTTTCCAGAAGTCGGACTTGCGAGGTGAATAATGTAATCCACTGGTTCTAAGACATTATCACAAGTTATACCTGTCAGTGGGATTTGAAGAAATATGATCGCATCAAATTCTTCAGCATAAACTTTCTTGGCCCTCTCTAAATCACGTACTACTGCTAGTATCTTTATTTCAAAGCCATACCTCTGATTGAGAGCCAAGAGACATTTTACCATAACAGAACCAATAAGGCCAGTTGCTCCCGTTATCAGGAATGTCTTGTTTCTGAGTTGTTCCCTCAACTCAAACTGCTCAGCAAATAACCGCGTATCTTCTTCTAATACCTGATAGTTCATGATGGGCACTAAAAGCCAAAAATCTGTTGGTTCTCGTGAACCTCTACCATAGCCTTAAAGACAAAATAGTCGGTCGGAGTGGTAATCTTTATATTCTCCATAGGCCCTATAACCTTGCCCAAACGATGCCCATAATAGTGCATCATCGAACAACTATCAATGAAATCATGCCGTTCCTCCTCTCGTGCTTTACGATGGGCAGACAAAATCTCTTTCAAATAGAAACTCTGAGGAGCTCGAGCAATCAAAGAGTTTGCACGTGTTGGAATCTCCAGACTGCCATCTGGTTGATTCACGATAAAAGTTTCTGTAGCAGGAATGCATGTGATACAACTACCCTCTTTCTGAACCATTTCAATATTATCGGTGATTGTCTGCTCTGTTATTAGAGGCCGAACCCCATCATGTATTAACACAATATCATCCTGTCCACTGGCAAACTCCTCAGCAGCCACAAGACCATTGAAAATAGAGTCCTGCCCCGTTTCGCCTCCCGGGACTATTTTCTTCACTTTATTAATCTCAAACTTTTTGAGCATCTTCTCTAGAAATGGTATCCATTCTTTTACACACGCAACGATAATTCCGTCTATCATGGGGTGGTTGTCGAATAGTTCAAGCGTGTAAATAATAATAGGCTTACCATTAAATTCCAGAAACTGCTTGGGTCTAGATTTTGTATGCATCCGCCTGCCTGACCCACCTGCAAATAAAACAGCAATATTCATAACTAATATTCTTTCCTATTTATACTATAATCAACTTTTATCTTTGTATAGTATTTCTCTCTATCCTTATCTATGCTTCTTTCAATAACAGATGAATATGGATTAAAACTCTCATGCATCATAGAGTGGAAAAAGGCTGTAGAAACGATAAACAGGAGAAAAAAAACCAAAGACCTGACATATGCCAAAGGCTTCGTTAACCTCAAAGAATTTTTTGAGAATTCAATGAAGAAATGGACCATAAAAATAATGAAATAAAACAAATATATATATACATACCTATAAGAAATATGAATATTGAATTGCATTATCTGAAATATTAATCCAACCATGAGAAAAGGTTCCAATTCAAGAATATGCGACTCTTTGCATTTATATTTCACATATAGAAGAGATATAATTGGGTATATCAATAGGGGGAAAAATTTTATTATAAAATAATTAGTATTATGAACTTGAGTTACAAAATCAGAATCCAGATAATTATCTATTTTATTAGACATTCCATCTGCAAATTCAAACAAATCGAAAACATCGCCCAATCTGCTTTGAAGAATAGCACTCACAAAATACATAACTAGTAATATAGATACACCTAGAATATTAAATCTGAGAAAAGTCAGGAAAGGAACTATTACCAATAATATAGACGATTGGTGGAATCCCGTAGCTATCAGAATTAAAAGAAGCCCCTTTTTGTGTTTTTTTTCTAAAAAATAGTCATTTGCATATAAGATGATGGAAAGAGCTATCGCTGCTTTCATAACAACCATACTGTACCACTGATATCTCCAAAAGAAATAAAGGGCTGCACAAGCAAATGGATAGGGGCTATGTTTCTTAAAATAATTGAGGATAAGTATGTTTACAAAAGAAGCCTGAATCAACTGAACAACGAAAAATTTGCCACCTACAGTTTTTATAAGTGAGGTAAATAATATCCATAAAGGAGGCTGACCGCTATCCAATAAAAAATCGACATCAATATCTGAAATATTAGGGGTTTCATGATAATACATATAAATATAGGTTATCGTATCCTCCCCCAAACGGAAGCGTAATCCAGCAATTAAAATGAGGATAATAATAACGGTCGTATACCACTGGTCACGGAAATGAGTTTCCCCGTTAATATCATAACGGACAGTCAAAAACAGAAGGACAAACAGAACTAGAAGGTAGAACATTGATTAACTCGACTTTAATGAAAAGAGTCCATATTTGCGGCAGTAACAGACTCTATAAGTCAGCACAAACAAATCGGTCATAACTAAGGCCAAAGCAAATGCAGATGATGTCTGAACATTAAAGACATAGAATAGGGCATAGATAAAGCAAAGAAAGAAAGTGGAAAATATAACACTTTGATTAAAAGGTTTGGGATATCCAAATGAAACCAGCATACACCCTCCAACACATATCACTATACTTGTGGAGAATGAGAAGACGCACAGTATCCTAAGAATATCAATAGCCTCCTGCATACGATAGCCCGAGAAAAACTCAATAATGAATGGAGCCAGTAAACAAATCATTGAACTCAAAGAAAACGCAATTATTGCTACAATAAATAAGAATTTAGTAGCAAA
>Ga0310786_10003512_pt1 | contig 22743 bp, 16 predicted proteins | sample AusTroGonzalo_MG_FD_203881 | JGI IMG/M metagenome (GOLD analysis project Ga0310786, IMG submission 203881) | Bovine rumen microbial communities from tropical cattle in Woodstock, Queensland, Australia - Gonzalo_03 (v2) (version 2) | ecosystem: Host-associated > Mammals > Digestive system >...
GCTGACCTACCCTGTTCGCAGTCTTCAGGAACGTGCCGTCGCCGCCCATGGAGATGGCGAAGTCGGCGTCGAAGTCGTTCTCCGTAAACACCTTCGCGGCAGGAACGTCCAAGCGCTGCGCATCCTTCAGGAAATAGTAGTACTCCATGTCAACAGACAGTTCGGCGCCGAACTCACTGAGACACGACAGCACCTTCTGGATGGCGGCCGACTTCTTGACCTGGTAGATATTACCGAAAAGGGCGAATCTAAGCTTGCGTTCTGTCATACTCTTCCGTTTCTGCGTGCAAAGTTAAACAATTATTTTGAATTACTGCACATTTTTCCCCATAAAAAATCATGCTCACCCGCACGCGCCCCACGCTCACCCACGCGCACCCCATCCTCACCCGCGCCCACCCCATCCTCACATGCGCTCACCCAAATGCCCCAAGCCCTGGGACAAACCTGAGCGGCCCGCTCATCCCGACGAGCGGCCTTCTCATCCCAGCGAGCGGCCTTCTCATCCCAGCGAGCGGCCCGCTGAAGAATTGAAGAATTGAAGAGTTAAAAAATTGAAGTTAGTTCGCCGGGGGGGAAAACTTTCAATCCTTCAATCTTTCCTCTCCCCCCTCCCGCACGGGAGGGGTCGGGGGTGGGTTCTATAGTATGCGAAAAACAAAAACACCCCCCACCTCCCGCACCCGTCCCACTCGGTCAGGTGGGGGAGGTGTGAGAGGTGGGGGTACTTTTCCCGTTTACCCTACTATAGGCCTTTTTCTTATCGTCTCACAACCTTCTTGCCTCCATGGATGTAGAGACCCTTCGCCGTCGGCTGGCCGTCGAGCTTGCGCCCGTCGAGTGTGTACCACGCGCCAGCGTTATTATCCATTATCCATTTTCCATTATCCATTGAAACGGAAACGATTCCCGTCTCCTCGGACCCGTCACCGAAGTTCAGCGCAAACCGACGGATGCTGAGCGGCAGGCTCAGCTGGAAGTAGGCGCGGCAGGCTCCGACTGTGACACCAGCCTCAGGCCAGTACAGCGTGTTCGCTGCACCGAGGAACAGGATGCTACGGTCTTCGCCGTCGAAGTGTATGCCATCGTAGGTGCCGAGGAAGGTGACGCTGCGGTCCTCACTCACAACTGTTTGGTCGGCAGGAGCTTCGTTGCTGATGGTCACACCCATGAATACGGGATTAACGATGTCGCCGCTGCTACTACCGCTGTTGCCGGCACCATTGCTGACACTGCCGGTATTGTAGGGGTTGTCGACACTGCCGTAATTGCCGCCGCCGATGACACCGCCGACCACCGGGCTATCCCACTTCACTATATAGGGTACGCCAGCCTCTATCGCATACGCATTCACAAAGTCGAGGTAGAGCGTGCCGGTAGCGTTGTCGTAGCCCGTGTTACAAGCCGGACTGTTGCCCAGGGTCATCACGGTGGCTCCCTCCAACGGGGTGCCGGTAAAGTTGTATAATGAGAACGGCAGGCACAGCGTGTTCCAGTCGCCGTCCTTATAGAGCGTGCGTCCACTAAGCTGAACGGGATATTTCCCTGCACCCCAGCCCAGGTCGAGGGTGGCGGGCACGGCGGCCATGAGGCCGATGGCCGAGCTGTTGGCGGCACCGTCGCGCAGGGCAGGCACGGCACCGATGTTGTCGGCGATGTCGGAAATATAGGCGAAGGTGCCGTTGTCAGCATTGTAATACACACCTACGCCCACGCCCTGGGAACTGGCCACGCCGCCGACGGTGCATCCGCTGTAGTAGTTCTGCCCGATTGTGCCGCTGCCGTGGCCAGCTATGGCTCCGTAGGAATCGTTGGCAGCGGCTGAGACGGTGGCGCCGAGGGCGAGGTTGCCGCTCAGCGTGCCATAGGAGTCGTTGTAGCCCACGATGCCGCCGTAGTACTGGCAGCCGGCGGGGCCGCTGGTATAGTTGAAGGTGCTGCCGTCGTCGATGCTCACCGTGGCGGCACTCACGCACTGTGTGACAGTGCCCATGTTGTAGCCCGCTATGCCGCCGTGTTCGCTGGCGTCCTCGGCCAGGGCGTGGATGACCACGTCGCGGCCCACGTAGCAGTGGCTCACCGTTCCGGTGTTCAGACCCACGATGCCGCCTACAGTGGTATGGCCGGTGATGCGGGCGTCGCGCAACGTCAAGTTCTTCACCTCGGCTCCGCTGCCTATCCAGGCGAAGAGACCCTTATAGCTGTTCACGTAGATGGTGTTTCCTTCGTCATCTTCCTCTTCCTCGCCGCCCTTATAGATGCGGATGCCGCTAACGGTGTAGCCCTTGCCGTCGAAGTGGCCGTTGAAGGGCTGGTACATCTCGGCCGCGTCGTCGTAAAGACCGATGCCGTCGAAGTTATGCTCGTCGAAGGCCGTGCCGTGGTCAAAGCTGATGTCGTTGCCCAGTTCATACCACGCCGAGGCGTAGCTGCCCTCGCCGCCGTTCACGCGCTCAGCCAGCAGGTCGAGCTGCTCGGCGGTATTAATGACGTATGGGGCGACCCCGGTGCCGCTACCGGCCCATTCGAGAGAGTAGACCTTCACCGTGGCCACGTCGGAGGTAGCCGTGGCCGTAAAGCCGTCGCTGCTTCTCGTGGCCGTCACCACGCAGTAGTAGTATTCCGTAGTGCCAATGGCTTTGCCCGTAGGGATGAAATAGACGACATCGGTAGCCCCGTCAATCGGTGTGCCGTTCTCCGTCGTGTTGGCCGTGTTGGTGTACCACTGATAGGCAATCGTATGCCCATTGGCTACCGTGGCCGCAATGCTCAGCTCGTGGCCGTCGTCATAGCCCACTGTCAGCGCCAAGTCTGAAGGCTGCGTCGTGATGGTCGGTGCCGTGGCGGGAGCCGTTAGCGTGCGGGTGCTGCCCGAGGTCACATCAATCAGTTCGGGGGCGATGGTGATGGTGCCGACGGAGCCGTTATGGCCATTGCCGATGATGGCTTGAGTGAAATCACTCATATCTGTTGTCGTGGCGCTGACGCGGGTCACGCCACCAGTGATAGTGATGTCTCCGCAGGAACCTTTATATCCGCCGCCGATGCCAGCGGCAGCCGTGCTACCGACAGCGGTGATGGTGCCGCCATCGATGACGATGTTGCCGCAGTCAGTAAGTGTGTTACCGCCGATGCCTGCACTACGAGTTTTACCCGTTGCCGTTAGCGAACCATCGCCTGTGATGGTGAGCGTCTTGCCAGATGGAACGAAAATGCCCGCAGAATTGTGTCCGCCCTTCACGGCACTTGTTCCCTTGACGATGATGGTGGCATCGCCTAAGCAGGTGATGCCGGCCCATTCGTGATCGGAGGTAATGCTGGTGATGTTGACGTTATAAAGTGTCACGGTGGCACCGTCGGCAATGGTGACGTGGGTATCCCGGCCACCCGTACCAGTGACCACATCGTCGTCCACCAGTTCAATGTCGCCAGTGCTGCTGTTGATGGTATTTGTTATGAGAATGGGTTTCCACTGCGCATAGAGCGTCACGTTGCCCAGGTTGACAACGGTCTGCCCGTCTCGGTAGGCATAGCCGCTGCCGTTAGCTGCGGTGTTCCATCCGTCAAACTCGTAGTTCGTGCGGGTAAACGAGTTGGCGGTCAGGACTTGTGGTGCATTTGAGATAAAATTCTGGGCATCCATCGAGCCTTCGCCGCCGTTAGCATCGAAAGTCACAGTGTAGGGGGTCGTGTCTGAGGGTGTGTAGGTAAAGGGACTCTGCGGGATGCTGCCTGTCACCACACCGCCGATGGTCACGGTGCCGACGGTGCTGTTGCTTCCCGAGCCGATGCTATAGGGAGCCCCTGCGCCCGCAGTGGCGGTGACACTGGTTACGCCGTCGGTGATGGTAATGTTGTCGCAAGACACATATATGCCTCCTCCAATGCCCGCACTGTTATTGCCGCCCGTGGCAATGATGGTGCCGCCCTCGATGATGATGTTGCCGCAATCCCAATAGCCTGCGCCAATGCCCGCGCCAACACCCTTGCTGCCGGCAATGAGCGTGCCGCTGCCCCTGATGGTGAGCGTTTTGCCTTTAGGTACGGTGACGCCGGGTAAGCTCCTATAGCCGCCCTTCACGGTGTTCGTAGTACCGTCGGCCAGGATGATGGTGGCGTTCCCCTCGCAGCTGATGCCCGCCCACATGTTGTCGTCGGTAATGTCGGTGATGGTCACGCCGCTGAGCGTCACAGTGGCGCCATCGGCAATGGTAATGTGTGTGTTGGAGCCGCCCGTGCCGGTGAGCGTATGACTGTTAACCAGTTTGTAATAACCAACATCTGGTGTCAGTTCCACGGTCCCCGGTGTCCAGTGGGCCGTAAAAGTCTTATCGACGTAAGAACCATGGGCAATGGTGACGTCTTTGGTCGGCACGGTCTGCCCGTCGTAGGTCCAGCCGTCGAAGATGAATCCAAAGCGTGTAGGCTCTTCTAACGTGATGTCGTCACTCTCGATGGTGTAGGTGGCGGGGTTGCCACTCGCGTTGGTTCCGCCGTTGAGGCTGTAGGTGATGCTGTAATAATGCAAAGTCCACTGCGCATAAAGCGTTCTGTGGCCAAGGTTGGTGAAGGTCTGTCCGTCGGTGTAGTCCGTGCCACTGCCGTCGGCTTCGGTATTCCAGCCAGTGAAGTCATAGCCCGCGCGGGTGAACGTGTTGGCGGGCAGTGCCTGCGACGTGTCGAACAAGTAGGCTTGTCCGGCCATCGTGCCCGAGCCGCCATTGGCATCGAAGCTGACCGTATAGCCTGCCTGCCACTGCGCGTAGAGCGTCACGTTGTCGATGTTATTGACGGTCTCGCCGTCGGTATATGTTTTACCGCTGCCGTCGGGCCTGGTGTTCCAGCCCATAAAGACATAGTCCATTCGGGTGAATGTGTTGGCAGCCAGCGCCTGCGGCGTGTCCCAGACAAAGGTTTGGTCTGCCATTGTACCCGTACCGCCGTTAGCGTCATAACTGATGACATTGTACAGAGTATGCCACTGCGCATAAAGCGTCACGTTGCCGAGGTTGTTGATGGCCTCGCCGTCGGTATATGTTTTGCCGCTGCCGTCGGGCTTGGTGTTCCAGCCCAAAAAGACATAGTCCGTTCGGGTGAATGTGTTGGCAACCAGCGCCTGCGGCGTGTTCGAGTAGAAGCCTTGGGTGGTCGTCGTGCCCGTGCCGTCGTTGGCGCTGAAGGTGACGGTGTAGGGAACGTCGGTGGGAGCATAGACGTAGGGATTGTCCGTGACGTAGCCCGTCATGCCGCCGATGGTCACGCTACTGCAAGTGCCACCTTCGCCCGGGCCGATGGAATATGGAGACTCTTGACCTGTAGACGGTTGAAACGTTTTTGCTCTGACGTATGTCACACCGGAAGGGATCGTGATAGTGCCACATTCACTGTGATAGCCGCCGCCAATGGCTGCGGCATGAAGCGCGCCATAGGCATCGACGCTGCCGCCCGTGATGGTGATGTTTCCGCAATCCCCGGCACTGCAGCCACCGATGGCTGCCGCGTGATTACTCCAGGAGACAGCAAAATCGGCATCATACATGACTTTTCCCGTGCCTGTGGCGGTGATGTTACCGTCCTCGATGCGGATATTGCCGCAGTCCAGACTGGGACCGGCACCGATGCCTGCTGCTTGGCCGCTATTGCTGGCTTCGAGCGAACCTTTGCCGCGGATGGTGAGCGTATGGCCCGAGGGAATGTAGATGCCGGGATACCAGGGGCTGTTGCTCTTTATGCGATTGTTCGTCCCATCGTCAAGGATGATGACGGCATCGCCCAGACAATGTATGGCCGGCCACGGGTATTGCTCTTCGTAAACGTAGACAATTGTGTAGATGTCCACACCGCTGAGCGTCACTGTCGCCCCGGCGTCAATCACGACGTGGGTGCCCACACCGCCCGTGCCCGTCAGCACGTCGCCGTTCTGGAGCATCACCGCGCCCGACTCCGCGTTGATGGTCACCGTGCGCTGTCTTATCATCAGGTAGACGACCGCATCCTTCTGGATGCCGTAGTCGGCCAGCGTATGGCCATCCTCCAGCGTCGTGCCGCCATAGATGAGGCGTTGGCGGTCGGTGGCAATCCCCTCCTTGTCTAGTATCTTCGCCTTCACGTTGTCGATGGGGTCGCCCGGCTCCACCTCCAACGTGATGGTCCTATCATCCAATGTCTTGACGTAAAGCGGCATCCCGCTCGCCTGCGCCGCCGTCATCAGCAGCACGAGCAGCGTGAGTACGTAGTTTCTAACGGTGTTGGTCTTCTGTTTCATATCGCTTGAAGATTTATATTTATGCAATCTCAATCTACAGACTCGTAAGCCTTCAGCCTGCCGTGCTTCATATCCTCATGAGTCGCCTGCAAAGATACAACAATTTTCCGAGAATTCCACGCAATTCGCCGGAAAAAATGACAAAGTTTAACGCAAAGCGGTCGCTCTGCCGGGAAACTGCGCAATAATTGGGGAAAACGAAGAAAAACTTCCAAAAACTCTTTGCGCTTACACCTTTTTTTCGTAACTTTGCCAACAAAACCTAACAAAACAGAAGATTATGGCAAAAGTTTATGTATTCTTAGCAAACGGCTTCGAAGATGTCGAGGCCCTGATACCCATCGACGTGCTGCGCCGCGGCGGTGTGGAAGTAGTAACTGTGAGCACCACGGACTTCCCGTTAGTGACGTCGGCTCACGGGGTGAACATAGAAACCGACCTGATGTTCGAGCAGGTGGACACTTCGGATGCCGACCTGCTGATACTACCCGGCGGCATGCCCGGTGCAAGCAATCTGTACGACCACGAAGGCGTGTGCAAAGCCGTCTGCGACCAGGCCGCCGCAGGCAAGCGCGTGGCCGCCATCTGCGCCGCACCGGCTGTGGTGCTGGCACAGCTCGGCATCCTGGATGGCAAGCGTGCTACGTGCTATCCGGGGTTCGAACATGCCCTGAATGGCGCAGGCGCACAGTACACCGGTGACCTCGTGACCGTAGACGGTAACATCACCACCGGCGAGGGTCCCGCCGCCGCCTTCCCCTTCGCCTACGAACTCCTGAGCCAGTTAGTGAGCAAGCAGGTGAGCGACCAAGTAGCCGAGGGTATGCGCTTCAAGCACCTAATGGAATAACATTTGGCACGGATTACACGGATTAACACGGCTTACTAAAAAAGATCCGCGTAAATCCGTGTAATCCGTGCCTACGAAAAAGTTATGGATTACGTAATCATCGTAGCTGGCGGCAAAGGCCTGCGGATGGGAAGCGATATTCCCAAACAGTTCCTGCCTATCGGTGGGGAACCGGTACTGATGCGGACGTTGGAGAGGTTCCGGGCTTATTCGGCTGATATACAGATTATTCTCGTGTTGCCAGAATCACAGCAAAGTTACTGGCGACAACTATGCAAGGATTATCACTTCGATGTGGACTATCTGCTGGCCAATGGAGGGGAGACACGTTTTCACTCTGTGCAGAACGGTTTGGCACTGATACCCGACGATGCACAAGGCGTTGTCGGCGTTCATGATGGCGTGCGTCCCTTCCCCAGCATCGACGTCATCCGTAACTGTTACAAGACTGCCCGTGAGAAGAAGGCTGTCATTCCCGTCATTCCCGTGGTTGAAACCCTACGACACTTGGATAATGCACAATGCACAATGCACAATGCACAATCATCCGAGACTGTGCCCCGCAGCGACTACCGTCTCGTGCAGACCCCGCAGACGTTCGACATACAGCTCTTAAAAGCGGCCAACCGACAGCCCTACAACGACGGCTTTACCGACGATGCCAGTGTGGTCGAAGCTTTTGGCTCCGACATCACTCTCGTCGAGGGCAACCGCGAAAACATCAAGATTACCACGCCCTACGACCTGAAAATCGCCGAGGTATTAATTTAGCAACGGTTTACAGGACTGCACGACTTTCCCGCAATTAAAAAAAGTCCTTCAGTCCTGTTGTCCGATGCGATAGATAAAGATATGGACGTTCTAAGTCAGGATCTGCAGTTCTTGCCGGGCGTAGGCCCCAACCGCAAGAAGATGTTCAGCCAGGAGCTGGGCATCGAGACCTTTGGCGACCTGTTGGAGTACTACCCCTACAAACATGTAGACCGCAGCCGCTTGTACACCGTCCACGAGCTGACGGGTGACATGCCGTTTGTGCAGGTCATAGGGCATATCCTGAGCTTTGAGACATTCGACATGGGGCCGCACAAAGAACGTGTGGTGGCCCACTTCACCGACGGAACGGGTATCATGGACCTCGTCTGGTTCAATGGCGGGAAGTATGCCAAGCAGAACTACAAGATTGGTCAGGACTATCTGGTCTTTGGCCGTCCCTCCGTCTACAACAACCGCATACAGGTGCAACATCCGGAGATGGAATCCACCCCCACCCCATCCACAGGGGAGGGGCGTTTAGATAGCCCTACTACTGACACTGAACAGCAAAGAAATTTGTCTTCCCTCGTTGGGGGTGGGCTCCGCCCCTACTACAACACAACGGAGAAGATGAAGAAGTACGGGCTGACATCGCGCAATATCGAGCGGCTGACCAAGACACTTCTTGAAAAGCTGCCGACGCTGCCGGAAACACTGCCCGACTTCATCATCGGACGGCTGCACCTGATGGGCCGTGACGAGGCGTTGCGCGCCATCCACTACCCGCAAAACGCCAAGGAGCTGGAGCGTGCCCGCGTGCGGCTGAAGTTCGAGGAACTGTTCTATGTGCAGCTTAATATTTTAAGGTACGCAAGCGACCAGCGCCGCAAGTACAGCGGCTTCGTCTTCAGTCGTGTGGGCGATGTGTTTAACAACTTCTACCTCAACCATCTGCCTTTCACACTAACCGAGGCACAGAAGCGCGTCATCCGCGAGATACGCAAGGACATGGGCAGCGGCCGGCAGATGAACCGCCTGCTGCAAGGCGACGTGGGCAGCGGAAAGACGCTCGTAGCACTGATGTCGATGCTCATCGCCATCGATAACGGCTACCAGGCCTGCATCATGGCACCCACGGAAATCTTGGCCGAACAGCACCTGCAGACCATTATGCAGTTCCTCGGCGACATGCCCGTTCGCGTGGCCCTGCTGACGGGCATCGTGAAGGGCAAACGGCGGCAGGAAGTGCTCGAAGGTCTGCTCGACGGCACCATCCACATCCTCGTCGGCACCCACGCTGTCATCGAGGACACCGTACAGTTTGCCCGCCTCGGCTTCGTTGTTGTCGACGAACAGCACCGCTTCGGCGTGGCCCAAAGAGCCAAACTGTGGATGAAAGGACAACCCACCCCCAGCCCCTCCCGTACGGGAGGGGAGGCTGATTACTCCCAAGGCAGCATTGGATCAGAAAAACTATCTGAACTCCCCTCCCGTACGGGAGGGGCTGGGGGTGGGTTACCCCATGTTTTAGTGATGACAGCCACACCCATCCCCCGCACGCTGGCCATGACACTCTACGGCGACCTCGACGTGAGCGTCATCGACGAACTGCCGCCGGGCCGTAAACCCATTGTGACACAGCACTTCTTCGACGCGCGGGTGACAACACTCTACGACGGCCTGCGCCGCCAGATACAGCAAGGCCGGCAAGTGTATGTCGTATTCCCACTGATAGAAGAAAGCGAGAAGATTGACCTGAAGAACTTGGAGCAGGGCTTTGAGGTGCTGCAGCAGGCCTTCCCGGAGTTCCGGCTCAGCAAGGTACACGGCAAGATGAAGCCCGCCGACAAGGAGGCGGAGATGCAGCGCTTCGTCCGTGGCGAAACACAGATGCTCGTAGCCACGACGGTCATCGAAGTGGGTGTCAACGTACCCAACGCCTCGGTCATGGTCATCATGGACGCCCAGCGTTTCGGCCTGTCACAGCTGCACCAGCTTCGGGGCCGTGTGGGCCGCGGTGCCGACCAGAGCTACTGCCTGCTCGTCACGCCCTACAAGCTGAGCGAGGACACCCGCAAACGCATTGACATTATGTGTCAGACGAACGACGGTTTCCGCATTGCCGAAGCCGACCTGAAGCTGCGCGGCCCCGGCGACCTTGAGGGTACCCAACAGAGCGGCATGGCCTTCGACCTGAAGATTGCCGACATCGCCCGCGACGGCCAGCTCGTACAGATGGCCCGTGACGAGGCCCGCCAGATTATCGACGACGACCCCACCTGCTCGTCACCGAAGTACCAGCTGCTATGGAACCGTCTGCAACAGCTGAAAAAGACGCTCGTGAACTGGGGAGCCATCTCTTAATCTCATAGATACACCTTTTATCATGCACATTAACAAATACCAAACAACGATGAAAAAAACAATCTATTTGCTGATGCTCGTTCTGGCAACGACAGCCAGCGCACAGCGCACGCCCACCATGGGGTGGAGTTCATGGAACACCTTTGCACTTAACATCAACGAACAGCTCATCCGCCAGCAGGCTGACGCGATGCACAACACGGGGCTGCAGGAGGCTGGCTACCGCTATGTAAACATCGACGACGGCTACTGGGACGGTCGCGGCGAAGACGGCCACTTGCGCCTGAACACAAAGCTGTTTCCTAACGGCATGCGGGCCTTGGTGGACTACATCCACTCACTGGGTCTGAAGGCTGGCATCTACAGCGATGCCGGCGACAACACCTGCGGCTCGGGCAACCGTCATGCGTGGGGCCTCGGCGTGGGCTTCGCAGGCCATGAGGAGCAGGACTGCCAGCTCTACTTCCGCGACTGGGACTTTGACTTTATCAAGGTGGACTACTGCGGCGGCATGCACATGCGACTCGACGAACAGCAGCAGTACACCAAGATATCGAACGCCATCAAGAACTGCGGCAAGAAGGACATCGTCTACAACATGTGCCGATGGGCCTTCCCTGGAACATGGGGCGCCGACGTGGCTGACTCATGGCGCACCACGGGCGACATCTACGACGCCTGGAAATCGGTGAAGGGCATTCTGGCCGAAAACCTCTACCTGTCGGCCTACTGCCACGACAGCCACTACAACGACATGGACATGCTGGAGGTGGGACGCTCGATGAGCCTGACGGAAGACGAGACGCACTTCGGTATGTGGTGCATAATGTCGTCGCCGCTGCTCATCGGCTGCGACATGGCCAACATCAAGCCCGAGGCGCTGAAGCTGATGTGCAACAGCGACCTCATAGCCCTGAATCAAGACAAGCTGCACCTGCAGGCCTACGTGGCCGACAAGCAGCGCGAGTGCTACGTGCTGGTGAAGGACATCAAGAAGTTAGGCGGCAAGGAGCGTGCAGTAGCTATCTATAACCCCAGCGACGAGGAGCAGACCTTCAGGTTCGATCCCGCCACCATCGACCTCGGCGGGGCCGTGCAGTATTACGATTGTTTCAACCAGACGTATTGCCACTTCAGTAAAGGCACCATCACAATTCCTATGGACATTAACATGAAGGTTCAGAAACAATTAGAGGGCCCCATTACAATAAATGTGCCTGCCCACGGAACGAAGATATACCGTGTAAAGGGTCAGAAGCGACTGGAGCGCACCCGCTATGAGGCCGAGACGGCCTGGCTGAGCCGCTATCAGGAACTGCGCAACAACCAGGCTGAGGTGACCGCCAGCTACGACCAGAAGGAGGAAGCCGAGGGCGGCTACATCGTACGATTCTTAGGCAGCCGTGCCGACAACGACCTGCAATGGCAGCACGTGAACGTGAAGAAGGCCGGTATGCGCAAGATGACCATCGGCTGCTTCACGGGCGAGGAACGCGAGATGGACGTCTATGTCAACGGCGAGTTCGTGAAGACGCTGAAGGTGCCTGCCCGCGACTGGAACGACCGTCAGACGGTGAGCGTGGAAGTGGCTTTGAAGAAAGGCGACAACGTCATCCGCATCGTCAACCCGCGCGGCTGGTGTCCTGACATCGACTGCATGACGCTCGGAGATTAGCCGAACCCGCACAACTGAACACGATGAGGTAATACGCCACCCGCATTTCCTGTTTTTGCTGAGCATGGTCATGTTGATTGCTCAAACTATCAGCTCCAGTCTGCCCATAAAGGGACAGGATGGAGCTGAGGTGGTGTGCGTAGCCTTTTTTGAAAAAAATTCCCTTCGGTTAAATCTTTTTAGGTGTTTTCGTGTCTTTATGACAGATGCATCCCAAAAAACAAGATTATGAATACAGTAGAAAATAACAAAATGAACGAACTCGCGGAGTTTATGCGAAGGGAGAAGCCCAGTCTGATGAGGTACGCCTCCTATCGCCTTGGCGATGCGGACGAAGCGAAAGATGCGCTGCAAGATGTCTTTCTGAAAATCTGTACCAAGCTATCCGAAGGAAAGAGCGGTGAGGTGAGAGACTGGCGCAACTACACCTTCCGCACACTCTCAAACTTATGTACTTCACGGCTAGCCGTTTCGGGAAGAATCAGAACCATACCTTTGGATGCCAAACTTGATATGGCAGATTGTCCAGAGGAAAGCAATGATGCCGACATAAAGCGTATTGCACAGCTACTTGAGGACATTCCAGAAGAACAAGCTGAAGTGATTCGACTTAGAATCTACGGCCAAAACAGTTTTGCCGACATTGCTGAGATTCTTTCTATCCCTCTGCCCACGGTAAAATCCCGCTTCCTTTACGGACTGGAGAAAATCCGCAGGGTTATGAAACAAACAAAACATTAACATTAAAAAAGTACACGAATTATGAATTGCGAAGAATTCAAGGATAATGTGGCAGATCTTTTCGACACCACCATCGATATGCGGACACAAGCAGAATGTAAGGCACACATGGCTGAGTGTCCCGAGTGCAAAGCCTATTATGAGGAGCTGGCTGAAGCTTTCGGCGCATTGCAGCCTCAAGATGCTCCTGTCAAGCAAACAGATAGCAAGCCCGTTGCCAAGCGTCGCAACCTCTGGCGTCCATTAGCTGCCGCCGCAGTATTCCTGTTAGGCTTCTTCATCGGCTGGAGTCATCTGTTTTCTACGCCTTCCGTAGCCGAGACACCACGCGGCATACTGTTTGAGCAGGGCATCCAGAGTGTGCAGAATGTGGGCAGTTTCCTGATGACGGTTTATGCCCGTACGACGCCCAATGAAAACTTTGAGCACTTTGATTCGAAGGCCGATTTCGTAAGAATCGACATCAACCTGCTTCGTCAGAACGACTCTGTGTTCTACAGGGTGGAAAAGCAAGGAGGACGTACCCTTGTCTGCGATGGCCAGTCACAGTATATGTGGGTGCCTGACATTCTCTATAGTAAAGGCTCTTGCGATAAAAACTACCTGGAGAGGTTTGCCAATCTGCTCTATCCTGAACGGATATTGGCCATGCAGAAGTCGGCCATTGATCTCTCTAACAAAAATAATGTGACCCGCACAGAGACCGACTCAACCATTGTTCTCACGTTTGAGGGAACGGAGAAAAACCGCGACCTGCAGCAGCTGTTGGAGACAGGTAAGATGGGCGACTGCGACGTAGAGGTGGAAAATGTTTTCTCCAAGAACGACGGCCTGTTGCGATTCGTAAAACTGTGGGTAGTTCGCGAAGGCAAGAAGACCCTGTTGCTGCACATTGACGACATCCGCTACAATGTGATGATGAACAGGAACACCCTGATTCGGAAGCCTCAGGCAGAGTGGACAGAAGCCGTTGACATCGTCTCTGACGGCGACCGCCTTACTGAACTGCAAAGTGAGACTGCAACACAAGCTGCCCAGCGTATTCTGGATGCCATTATCAGCGGCGAGACGAACGATGCCGTTGAAGCCCTTGCCTATTATCAGAATGTGCTACCAAAGTTGACGAGTTCGCTGAAAGGCTGCAAGGCTTCCAACTTTACGGAGTGCCGCAATGTTACGTACGCAGGTACCTATGTATTTTTCACCCTCACACGTCCCGACGGTACCCAACAGCAGCGACATGTTGCTGTCAGGAATGACAACGACCAGAAAATATGGATTCTTGACGGAGGCTTCTAAATACTATGCAGTAGGTAACACCCAGCACACCCAGCACTTAACCTACTGATTGTCAAGGCGGTTGTATTTAGAGTTGGTCACACCCAAGGTCACACCCAAGGTCGCACCCAAAGTCGCACCCGTTCGGTCGGATGTCCCCTGCCGAACTGAAATCCTGCCGAACAGAAAAGTCCGTGGAAGTCCATGAAGTCCGATGCAAAAATTTGTCCCACGGCCTGGGACAATTCTGGCGAGGCCTCCCATCGGCACGGCGAGGCCTCCCATTGGAATGGTAGTGGGTGAAGCTTCCAAGCTTTGCATCCGTGCTCTTGTCGCAAAGCTTGGAAGCTTCACCCACTATGCTGCAAAGCTAAAAGTTCCGTTGGGATGGCGAGGCCTCCCGTCGGCACGGCGAAACTTCGTTCCTCAGCCCAGGTGTGACTTTGGGTGCGACCTTGGGTGTGGGTAAAAACGGGTAGGTGACACCCAAAATGACTATTGAGTATCAGCGAGTTAAGTGCTGGGTGTGCTGGGTGTTACCAATGTTTTTGGGGGGTGGGGTATACTGACGAATTTGACTTGAATAGCAGCACTTTGCTAAGGATTGCGGGGTAAGAGACAGCCATATTGTAGAAATAGAAAAGAATTTAGTAATCTTATAAAGAATGAAATAATCAAAGGATTCGTCCTCTTCTCCCCAAAATCCTTTACCTAAGTAAAGACTTTCACCCTCGGCAACCACTTTTTGGGCTTGCCGAGGGTTTAAGGTCAAAAATGACATCGTAAACACAAAAAGTCGGTAGAAAAACAGCAAAAATTTTGCTGACTCGTTGGAAAAATGTAACTTTGCACGGTAAAAGTCGTTTGAAAAAGTGTAGAACATTACAAAAAAGTCGTTTAAAAAAATGCTGAAAAGGAAGATTGAAGACATGCTGGTGCAGTGGAAAAACACCTCTGGACATAAGCCTTTGGTGATTATGGGTATCCGCCAATGTGGTAAAACCTTCATTGCGCAACATTTTGCCACTGAGAATTATAAGACGGTTGTTTACATCAATTTCATCAAACAACCGGAACGCATCAATGCGTTCTTGGGTTCTAAGGCCATTGACGATATCCTGCTCAATCTTTCTTCACAGATAAAGGGTGTAACGTTCACGCCTGGCGAGACCTGCTTTATCTTTGACGAGATTCAGGAATGCCCAGAAGCACGTACCTCGCTTAAGTTCTTTAAGATAGATACATTAACATCAAAATGATAACAGAAATGAAAACATTGAAGATTTGGAGAATCGTCTTCGCGATGCTTGCCGTCTTTACTACGGCAGAAGCAAAATCCCAGCTTTTCCATCCCCTCGGCCTCGGCTTTAACGGAGGTGAGCGGCAGGGTAATTCCTCTCAGCCCAGAATGCACGTCGAAGGCGACAGGCTCTACGTCTGCACCAGTCAGGGCCTCTATGCCAAAGACTTGTCAGCCGACAATAGCGCGTGGCAACTTGTGGGCTTCGAGGGCGTACCGCTACAGGACTATGCCCGACGTGGCAACGACATTCTGGCCTTGCGCTACAATGAGGGCGACAACTTCTTGCTCCTCTCGCACGACGGCGGGCAGACATACGAGGACGTAACGCCCGAAATCCCCATCAAGAAAGAACACGAGCGTTTTCCAAGTATGGCAAGCCATCCCACAGACCAGAACACGCTGATGGTCTCGTCAAACTTCCGGGGCATATTACTCTCTACGGACTTCGGCCAGACGTGGGAGTGCCTGACGGAATTCGTTTATGGAAACCCTGCGGCAACTTTCATCGGCTTTCACCCTGCACGTCCGAATATCATCTACAATAGTGGAGAAGGAATTATCTTTGAAGGCCATATCAAAATCAGTTACGACAACGGCCAGACGTGGAACGACCACGGCAATTCGCTTGGCTTCCCCGGCGACAACTGCGTTCATCAAGTCGCGTTCCACCCTGCTAATCCCGACCGTTGGATAGCCGGCGGCGAGGGCTGCGTGTTCCTTACCGACGACAACGGCCAGACATGGAGCTGTCAGAACTACTGGGACGACGAATCTCGCACGGCTTATTGGTATTTCTCAGCATTCGACAACGAGCATCCCGACACGGTGTATATGGCGGGATGTCTGGGGCGAAGTGGCCAGAACGGGGCTTGCATTAAACTGATGTGCTCCACCGACGGCGGACGCTCATGGCATCCATCGCAAGTAATGACTTTTGAGAAGGACTTTGAACGGGTAAACGACTTGCAACAATACCACGACCGCCTTCTCATCTATTCCGAGTCAGATGTCTATGAAGTTTCCAAGGCCGAACTCATCGCAACGAACACTACCGCCATTCGTAGCGTTGCATCTGACACGGCAACTTCCCCGACCTACGACCTCCAAGGCCGAAAGGTTGTAAATCCCAAGCACGGAATATACATCATTAACAAACGAAAAGTCATGAAATAAAAATTGGTAAAAATGAAAATGACAGGGGACAAAATGACAGGGGACAGGTTCCTGTCACACGTTAGTACTCTCCAAACGGATGTATGATGCTACTCGTTGTTCTCTTGTGTGAGGTGCAAATTCGACTGGAGATTTTGAGCATCAATAAAGTTTGTGTTCTTTTTGTGCGCCAACCACACATGGGCATGGCACTTAGCACCCGTAAGTATGGTACTTAGACACTGAAAGTATGATACTTAGACTGCGCAAATATGGTATAAATCTAAACACGAACATAAACTAAAAAGGAAGGATTAAGTGTTAAAAGTACCCTAAACTATGTTAAGGAAAACAGAAGGGTGCTTGCCCATCGGAATTTTTTTAGTACCTTTGCATCCGAGATTTACTTCTCGCAGGACACTCATGACCCCAAAACTACAAAGAATGATTAAACAACTGAAGAAAATATTATCCGTAGCCCTGTTGTCATTAGCAACTGTGCCCACGTTCGGGCAAGACCTGTTAGCACGCCAGGCACCCATAGACCGAAAGATGAAGGCAGTCGACTCAGTAGCTCTCCACCAGCTGATTTATCAGGAGATGCTCGACAATCCTGCTTCTGACCTGTATGATGAGTTTGACAATATCTCGACGCACTATCGCGCTAACAGCCCGTTGCCCGAAGAAGCCAAGATTGACCTGCGCGATTTCTGCATGCCGACACCCAGCCGCGTCATCACCTCGAACTTTGGAGCACGTTGGGGTCGCCAGCACAAGGGCCTCGACATCAAGGTATATATAGGCGATACCATCCGTGCCGCATTCAGTGGAAAGGTGCGTGTGGTCAAGAATGAAGGATTACGTAAAGGATACGGTATGTATATCGTCATCCGTCACTACAATGGCTTGGAGACCTACTATGGTCACCTGTCAAAGTGGCTCGTGAAAGAGAATCAGGAAGTGCGGGCAGGTGATCCTATCGCTCTCGGCGGTAGTACAGGACGCAGCACGGGTTCCCACCTGCATTTCGAGACCCGTCTCTGTGGCGTGGCCCTCAACCCAGCCCTAATGTTCGACTTCCGTAATCAGGACGTGACGGGTGACTTCTACACTTTCAAGCGTAGCAGGTATGCTTACGAGTCGGCACAGGCCACACGCCTGCGTGGCGTCAGCGGCACCAGCCGTTCGGCAGCTGACGATGATGAGGACGTTGAACTGACAACGGCTGCCCCATCGGCTACGTTTGCACCTGAGGTACACTTCCACAAGGTGGCTAAGGGCGAGACACTGACAGCCATTGCACGTAAGCGTCACACGACCGTTGATGCCCTGTGCAAGCTGAACCGCGTCGGCAAGAACATCCGCCTGAAGCCGGGACAGATTCTGAAATACAACTAATGGGCATATGATGCCCGACAGACAGAAAAAGCAGAAGAGGCAGGTTTTCACCCGCCTCTTCTGCTTTTTCTGTCTGTTCTAATAAACTGTTTCTACTGACATTACTTCTCGTCCGAGTCAATAATCTTCCAAACACCAGCAGCTATTGCGCCACCTACCAACGGACCGACGATGAACACCCAGATTTGACTCAAGGCCTTACCACCCTCGAAGAGAGCCGGACCGATGGAGCGGGCGGGGTTCACAGAAGTACCCGTGTAGTTGATGCCCACCAGATGGATGAGAATCAGCGACAGACCGATGGCCAGACCAGCGAAGTTGTTGGTGGCACCATTCGTCTTAGCCGTAGCACCCAGCACCACGAGGACGAAGATGAAGGTCAGAATAATCTCAGCCACCAGACCATTCATCACATTGTCAGAAGCACAGGCGTTGGCTCCTGTAGCCGTACCACGGGCCAGACCAGGATCGGTGGAAACGAGCAATGCCAGCAGAGCAGCAGCAATGATGGCACCAATAACCTGGAACAGCATGTACATACCACAATCCTTGCTGTTCATCCGTCCGCTCAGGAAGACGCCCAGCGTAATGGCGGGATTGATGTGGCAACCACTGATACCACCGATGGTATAGGCCATGGCAACCACGGCAAGACCGAAGGCCACTGCCGTACCCACTACCGATGCCGTGTCGACACCACAATTAAGACTCACGGCTGCTCCGCAACCGAGGAATGTCAGCACGAATGTGCCAATCATCTCTGCAAGATACTTTTTCATAAGCTCCATTGTTTTAAGTGTAACGTTTAACTTGATTTATAATAATTAATCTCAGATGTCTAACCTCTCGGCGGTTACGAAAAAGGGTCACCGCTGTGACCCAACCTTTGTTAACCTTAAATCTAATACTATGAAAAACACGTTGCAAAAATACTGACTTCTTGTCGTTTTTGCAAGCATTTCGTATCTTTTTCGGCAGAAAACTTACAATTTATTGACATAAATCAATCAAAACCGATAATTTGTTATAATTCCGAGCAGTCACCCACGCCTGTACGCTTCAGCGATTTGCCGGGAGGATTGCCACCGTATTTCAGCGAGCCGACTCCACTCACCTCGCCCTCAATGTTTTCCGAAGCATAGCACTGGATGCCACCGACGCCGCTCACCTCGGCCTTCACCGACTTGGCCTTCAACTGCTCGGCCTTGATACTGCCCACGCCGCTACACTCCAACTTTGCACGGTTAGCAGCGCCACTCAGTTCCATACTGCCCACGCCACTACACTCCGCCTCAATCTCAACAAGCTGCAGGCCAGAGAGGTAAATGTCGCCCACGCCTGAATTCTCCAATTCCAGACGTTCACCTTTCAATCGGTCAATCTCTACAATGGCCAAACCGCAGTTATCCAGTTTCCTAAGGTTCGGTGCATAGACAATAATGTCAACATTAGTAGGATCGATGTTGACGTTCTTGCGCATAAAGTGGATTTCGAGCTCACCGTCTTTCTCTACCTCGAAACCAAACAGTTCTACATAGTTGTCGGGACAGGAAAGGACCACGCGACAGTCGTTGCCACTACTCTGGATGAATTTGACATTGGCGATGACATCAACATCCATCTTGTCGAATGTCGACAACTTGTACTCATTCTTCACGATGTTGCTGCTCGGCTCAATCTTATGGCCGTCGCCGAAATTCACGTCAAACTTACAAGAAGTGAACAGCAACGCGCTGAACAACACAGACAAAAACACAATTTTCTTCATAATCTTCATTCTTTTGGGTTCTACTTTCTGTCAGTTAGACGTACCAAACAGACAGAAAGTTGCACGAACCTCCCAAAAAAAAATCAGTCCCAGAACAATCTATCGTCTGCTGGTCCGTAACCTAAGTTGCTTAGTCTGGGCAGTGACCTCTCTCCCACCCTGCCGTACAGCAATGCGGATGACAATCTCGCCGTCCTTCAAACGACTGTCTGCTTTCACCATGGCCGTGTAGCGTATGCCCTGATGTGGCTGGATGCTTTCCACATATACATTCTCAGAAATGCGGATGTGCTTGTTGCCTGTCACTTCCGATACGATAGGGTGGATGCCGTATGCGGGTGTAGACGAAGAATTGTATATCTCGAACACCACACGTCCCTCCTCACCTCGACTCAGCACACCGTCGCGACTGACATCCAGGACTTGCGGATGACGAATCTCCAGCTCTGCATTCGTGAAGGAAGCTCCGTCATTCGTATAGGGAGTCCCGTCGAACGTGATACGGTCATCACCATGCCCTGTCGGGTCGTAGTCGCTCTGTTCAATCTCGCGCTGACGCTGGCTCTCCCTTCTACGGGCATCATACTTGCGCTGCCGCGACTCCTCGTTAGCCTTTCCAACAGCAGCACCGGCGATGGCTCCGCCCGCCATACCTGCCAACTGACCGATGTCACTCCCGCGCCAACCACCAGTAATGCCACCGATGGCCGATCCTATCATTGAACCGAACATAGCACCCGTATAGGCACCGCTCTCTGTCGTGCTGCAACTACTCAGCAGCAGCAACAGACTCATTATCCATACAAAGATACTGTTTTTCTTCATTGCTATTACCCTTTCTATTGTTGTGTCGCCACAAAATTACACATTTTCCATCAACCACCAAGGGGAAATACCCGAAAAAGTGATAGGGAAACTCCTATTTCCCATATAACGACGGATATTTCGTGCGATGGGCATCCAACAACAATGGCACTCATCAGGGGTTAATCCCCTATGAGTGCCATTATCAGGATCAGAAACACGTGTCTCTGATGTATGAACTGCGTAAAGACTATTCTGCCTTTGCCTCTTCAGCAGGTGCCTCAGCGGGAGCCTCGGCAGCCGGTGCTTCAGCGACAGGAGCTTCAGCTGCAGGAGCCTCAGCCTTGGCAGCACCACTACGACGTGAGCGGCGTGTCTTCTTCTTCACCTCGCCCTTTGCCATTTCTGGATCGAAGTCAACGAGTTCGATGAAACATATCTGTGCAGCATCGCCCTGACGGAAGCCGAGCTTGATGATGCGAGTGTAGCCACCAGGACGGTCGCCGACCTTCTCAGCAACGGTACCGAAGAGTTCCTTGATAGCATCCTTGTTCTGCAGGTAGCTGAACACGACGCGACGAGAGTTGGTAGAGTCTTCCTTAGCCTTGGTGATAAGGGGCTCCACATACTTCTTGAGGGCCTTAGCCTTTGCAACGGTCGTAGTGATTCTTTTGTGCATAATCAGCGAGATAGCCATGTTAGCAAGCATGGCGCTACGATGAGATGCAGTACGACCGAGATGGTTGAATTTCTTATTGTGTCTCATTTTTTTCTTTTTGCTTTTATTGGGCAATTCCTAATTGTGCATTGTGCATTGTGCATTATGCATTACTCCTTGTCCAGTTTATACTTTGAAATATCGGTTCCAAACGACAGATTCAGACTCTCGAGCAAATCATCAAGCTCCGTGAGCGATTTCTTACCGAAGTTGCGGAACTTCAGGAGGTCGGTCTTATTGTACTGTACGAGATCGCCGAGCGTCTCGACGTCGGCTGCCTTCAGACAGTTCAGGGCACGAACGGAGAGGTTCATGTCAGTGAGCTTCGTCTTCAGCAGCTGACGCATGTGCAGTACTTCCTCATCAAACTCCTGGTTACCCTCATTGTCAGTCGTCTCAAGGGTAATCTTCTCGTCGGAGAAGAGCATGAAGTGGTAGATAAGGATCTTGGCAGCCTCTTTGAGGGCCTCCTTCGGGTGTATGGAACCGTCCGTTGTGACTTCAAGCACGAGCTTGTCGTAGTCGGTCTTCTGCTCGACACGATAGGGCTCGACGCTGTATTTCACGTTACGGATGGGGGTGTAAATGGAATCGATGGCAATTACGTTCACATCAGTGCAGAACTCGCGATTTTCATCAGCGGGGACATATCCGCGACCTTTGTTAATAGTAAGATCGATTTGCATGGTTGCTTTGGAATCTAAATGACAAATCACCAAATCGGGATTTAACACTTCAAATCCAGTCAGATACTTGCCGATATCACCGGCTTTAAACTCGGTAGAATTCTCGACGGTGATAGAGACTTTTTCGTTCTCGAATTCTTCTACTACTTGCTTGAACCTGACTTGCTTCAGGTTCAAAATAATGTTGGTCACATCTTCCTTTACACCGGGTACAGATGAGAACTCATGCTCAACGCCACTAATTCGGATGGTGTTGATGGCATAGCCCTCAAGCGAGGAAAGAAGTATGCGGCGCAAGGCGTTGCCGATGGTAACACCAAAGCCAGGCTCCAATGGACGGAATTCGAACTTGCCGAACTTGTCCGTAGCCTCCAACATTACGACTTTATCGGGCTTTTGAAATGCTAATATCGCCATTAATTTAAATGATTTTAGTTCTTAGAGTACAACTCAACGATTAACTGCTCCTTAATGTTCTCAGGGATGTCGGCACGCTCGGGCTTGTGCAAGAACTTGCCAGCCTTAGCTGCATCGTCCCATTCGATCCAGGGATACTTGCTGTGATTGAAACCAGCAAGGGCAGCCTCAATGACTTCGAGAGACTTTGACTTCTCACGAACGGCGACAACCTGTCCGGGCTTCACAGCGTAAGACGGGATGTTAACTACCTGGCCATCGACGACGATATGCTTGTGGCCTACGAGCTGACGGGCAGCAGCGCGGGTCGGAGCAATACCGAGACGGAACACAACGTTGTCGAGACGACTCTCCAGATTCTGAAGGAGCACCTCACCAGTGATACCGTCGGCCTTGGCAGCCTTTTCGAACATGTTACGGAACTGACGCTCAAGTACTCCGTAAGTGTACTTGGCCTTCTGCTTCTCTGCCAGCATGACAGCATACTCCGACTGCTTGCGGCGGCGGTTATTGCCATGCTGTCCCGGGGGGAAGTTCCTGCGGGACAAAACTTTGTCGGCGCCGAAGATGG
>Ga0310786_10003513_pt1 | contig 22732 bp, 18 predicted proteins | sample AusTroGonzalo_MG_FD_203881 | JGI IMG/M metagenome (GOLD analysis project Ga0310786, IMG submission 203881) | Bovine rumen microbial communities from tropical cattle in Woodstock, Queensland, Australia - Gonzalo_03 (v2) (version 2) | ecosystem: Host-associated > Mammals > Digestive system >...
ATGTACTCGATGCAAATACTACGCTTCAATGAGCGACTGAATTTTTGTTTTCCCATAATTCTTAAATGACTTTAATAATTTAACATTTAAGGCTCTATGGGAGTCAACCCCAGCCAGTACAAGACAATCCATGAATGAAAAACGAAAAGAACAAATGTTGCTGCGTTGCTGTGTTGCTGCACAAGACAGCCGACGGGAATATCCCGAGCCATGAGGCTATTGTGAACCTCAGGAATATCTGCGAGGGATGGTTAGAGGATTTGAGGTATTCGTACAATAGGCTGTATGGGGCCTCCTCCGACCCCTCCAAAAGGAGGGGAGAAAGGATGAAGAGATTCCGATTATCATCACCAGCGGATACAGGTCGCCCGAGGTCAATCTGTTGGCGGGAGGGGCGAAGAACTCCAATCATCTGACGGGCTGCGCAGTGGATATCCGCTGCATGGGGCCTGAGCAGATGATCAGATACGCGGGAATTCTGCTGGATATCACCGACGGCACCAAGAGGGATTTGACTTCCAGTCGAGTCTGCTCACGCTCGGCAGAGTCGATGCCAGCACCACTCTGCGCTCGCTCAACCGCAGACTTCGACGAGCTGATCCAGGAGAAGCGCGGCGCGACCTATTGGATCCACTTCGCCGTCAGGCCGAAGGACAACCGCAGGAAGATTCTCTTCGATATCCGATAAGGATGAATAGAAAAGAGCGAGCTTCGAAGCTCGCTCTTTATGTTGGTTACTGGATTTCCCAGCCGATGGCGGAGGCGCCGAGGACGGCTGCACTGGCACCGTCGAGACCGCTTACGAGGAACTGCGCCTTGTTCTTGAAAATCTTCAGCACGTGGGCGTTGTAGGCCTCGCGGATGGGCTTCATGATCAGTTCTCCGGCCTTGACCATACCGCCGAAGAAGATGAATGCCTCTGGCGAGCTGAAGGCAGCGAAGTCGGCACAGGCCTCGCCCAGCATCTTACCCGTGAAGTCGTAGATCTCCTTGGCCAGCTCGTCGCCCTTGCCGGCAGCGATGGATACGTCGAGAGAGGTGATCTTCTCAGGATCCATTTCGCGCAGCAGACTCGGACGATCGGTCTTTGCCAGCAGTTCGCGGGCTGTACGGGCTACACCTGTTGCAGAGCAGTAGGCCTCCAGACAGCCGGTACGTCCGCATCCGCACGAACGGCCTTCTGCGCCGCGAACCATCGTGACATGACCCAGCTCTCCGGCAAAGCCGTCGTGACCGTAAAGCAACTGGCCGTTGACGACGATACCCGAGCCGACACCTGTTCCCAAGGTGATGACGATGAAGTTCTTCATGCCACGGGCCACACCATAGACCATCTCGCCGATGGCAGCGGCATTGGCATCGTTGGTGAGAGCCACGGGGATGCCGTTCAGACGCTCGCTGAACAGTTTGGCGAGGGGAACGACGCCGTTATGTGCCCAGGGCAGATTGGGGGCGAACTCAATCGTACCGTTATAGTAGTTGCCGTTGGGGGCACCGATACCCATTGCCTTGATCTTCTCGATGCCGCCCACCTGTTCGATGATGACCTGCAGGGCCTCGACACAGGCGTCAACATAGTCCTCTACTTTCTCGTAGCCTCCGGTCTTGATGGCGGTTGTCGCCTTGATCTCGCCCCTGGCGTCTACAATTCCAAACACGGAGTTCGTACCTCCTAAGTCCAAGCCGATCACATACGGCTTGATTGATGCATTCTGTTGTTCCATTTTACTTCTTTATAGTCTTATGTTTTACATTATTTCTCGTTTACAAGCCACAAAATTAATGAAAAACTTGCTGACTTCCTCAATTTTTACGGAAATTAACGTTGTTTATGGGTGTAAAAGTATAAAAATGATTATCTTTGCAGTCGGAATTCAATAGAATGGGATATAGATCGTATGCGAATCAGAAAACAATTCTTCATATTACTGGCCTTCTGTCTCGTCGCGGTTCTCGCCGGTTCCTGCCAAGGGGCGAAGCATTCGAAGTTCGTGCGGGCTTCCAAGGCTGACAGCATCATGTTTGATGTAGGCACCGTAAAAGACTATGAGCGTCTGCGTGCTTTGGCTGACAGCTTCGAGATGACGGGCGACATCTCTGCCCTTGACGCCAACCGCTGGCGTGGTGTGGCCTATTATCATGAGGGGCAGTATCACATGGCGGAGATCTGCTACAGGCAGGCCATCGAATGTGAGGTGAAGAACAATGAGGATCAGCTGAGCTACAACAAGTGTGCACGCCGTCTGTCGGAACTTCTTTTGGTCAGAGGCGACTACGAGGGTGCCCTGCGTGTGGCCATCCCTGCAGTGAAGAAGATGGACGAGTCGGGTATCGGCTCCGACATCGACTATGCCATCCTGCTGAACAATATCGGCTGTTGCCAGCTGAACCTGGGACAGGACGAGAAGGCCAACGAGAGTTTCCTGACGGCACGTGAACATTATGCCAACCGCTGGCAGTCGGACAGCACGAGCCGCGGGTTCCAAGAGGCCGTGCTTGGAACGGTCTATACCAGTATGGCCTATATCAACACCCGCCGCTACTCGGAGTCGATCTACTGGATTGACCGTACGGAGATGCTGTTGAACAAGTACCGTCAGAAAAAGGACGCCCGTGTGGAGTATTTCGATGAGTACCAGGGGCGTATCGAGATCATGCGTGCCGTGGCCCTTCAGGGATTGAATAAGCCCGAGGAGGCTGCCGAGGCCTACAAGTCGTTCCTGAAGACGGACTATTCGAAGACGCCTGCCGGACATATCAATGCCAACGACTATCTCGTGGCGGCCCATCGCTATGCGGAGGCTTCCGACAACTACCGTTACTTGGACCAGACACTGCACGACTGGGGCATGGAGCCCTCGACGCTCGACAATATCCAGCTGTACCTGCTGCCCAAGTATATGGCCAGTGTCCAGGCCGGCAGGGGTGACTCTGCACGTGTGGCTGCGCAACGCATCCTGTATGTGCTCGACGAGGCCATCACGGGCCAGAAGAACAGTGCGACCGCCGAGTTGGCCACCCTTTACGACACGCAAGGCAAGGAAATGGAGATTGCACGGCAGCAGACGGAGATGTCGAAGCAGCGGCTGATGGCTACGGCTGTGGCGATGGCGCTGATCCTGGCATTCTTCCTGGTCTATACGCTCCATAAGCGTGAATCGACCCGCAAGCTGGCCCATGCTCATGAGAAGCTGCAGCTTGCCTACGACCAGTTGGAGGAGACGACCACTGCCAAGGAACGTATCGAGAGTGAGCTCCGTATCGCCAGGGATATCCAGATGTCGATGGTGCCCAGCATGTCGCCTGACTATGAGGGCCTCGACCTCTATGCCACCATGACACCTGCCAAGGAGGTGGGCGGCGACCTTTACGGCTATCTGCTGCTTGGCGACCAGTTGTATTTCTGTGTGGGTGACGTGAGCGGCAAGGGGGTTCCCGCTTCGTTGTTCATGGCCCAGGCAACGCGACTCTTCCGTACGTTGGCAGCCCAGCTGATGATGCCCGCAGAGATTGCCACCCACATGAACAATGCCCTGACGGAGGGTAATGAGCGCGGTATGTTCGTGACGATGTTCCTCGGACTCCTCAATCTGAAGACGGGGCGTCTGGATTTCTGTAATGCCGGGCATAACCCGCCTGTCATCGGCGACGATGAGCATCATGGCTCGTTTATCGAGATGGAGTCGAACGCGCCTATCGGTCTCTGGCCGGAGCTTGATTTCGTGGGTGAGTCCATCGACAGCATCAAGGGCAAGCCGATGTTCTTATATACCGATGGCCTCAATGAGGCAGAGAACCGTCAAGAGAAGCAGTTCGGCGACGACAGGATGCTGGAGTTCCTGCGTGAGGCACGTTTCAAGAGTGCCCGTCAGCTGATAGAAGACCTGAAGGCAGAGGTGGAGGCGTTCCGGGATGGTGCTGAGCCGAACGACGACCTGACGATGCTCTGTCTGAAGGTGAAATGATAATTAGTCCCTAATATTTTGGTGGTGTGAGATTTTTTTCGTAACTTTGCACCCGTTATGCCGTTTCAAGTGCCGATAAATATCCTGGATTTCATCTTCAAAGGGATGATGATTGGTGTGATTGCCTCAGCTCCGATGGGACCTGTGGGCATTCTTTGTGTACAGCGCACGCTCAACAAGGGGCGCTGGTACGGTCTCGCCACAGGCATTGGGGCATCAGCCAGTGATATCATCTATGCTGGGTTCGCTGGATTCGGTATGTCGTTCGTGATGGACCTGATCAATAACGACCAGAACCGCTTCTATCTGCAGATCGTCGGTAGCGTGATGCTGCTTTGCTTCGGTTTCTATACCTATCGTACCGACCCCACGAAGAAGATGCACCAGTCGGGACAGCAGAAGGGCTCGCTCTGGTATAATGCGTGGACGGCCTTTCTGGTGACATTCTCCAACCCGTTGATCATCTTCCTTTTCTTGGCGATGTTCGCCCAGTTCGCCTTCGTGCTGCCCAGCCACCCGTTTGAGATGCTGGTGGGCTTTGCGAGTATCGTAGGTGGTGCCTTGCTCTGGTGGTGGGGACTGACGTGGCTGGTTGACAAGATCCGTGCGAAGTTCGACAATAATGGCATCAAGATCATCAACCAGGTGATTGGTGTGGCCGTGATTATCGGTTCGGTCATCATGCTTTTAGGCACAACGACGAACCTGGTGAGGTTTTTTTAGTTGATAGTTTACAGTTTTAGTTTATAGATGATATGTTTGTTGCTCAGGAACTGAGAAAAAAGAACATCGCCGAGTATCTGCTGTATATGTGGCAGGTAGAGGACACGATACGGGCTTTCGACTGCTCGCTGCGCAGGATCCGCGATGAGTGGGTCAGCAGGTTTGACTATACCGACGAGCAGAAGGAAGAGGAGATTGACTGGTTTGGTAACCTTATCAGGATGATGAACCAGGAGGGTTGTCGCGAGAAGGGTCACCTACAGATTAATAAGGTGACACTCCAAATGCTCATCGACCTGCACAACCAGCTGTTGGCCTCGCCCAAGTTTCCATTCTACAACACGGCTTACTATAAGGTGCTTCCCTTCATTGTGGAGCTGCGCAACCGTGGGGCGAACAAAGATGAGAACGAGATCGAGACGTGTCTCGATTCGCTCTATGGTGTGATGCTGCTGCGTCTGCAGAAGAAGACCGTCTCTCCGGACACCCAGCACGCCGTGAAGGAAATCACCACCTTCATAGGTATGCTCTCAGATTATTACAAGAAAGACAAAGAAGAAGGCTTGAAATTTGAATAAAATGAATATAATAACGACAACTTTGACAACTCAGATAACCTTTTGCCTACGACGGCAACTGCCGTCTGCGGAATTCAAGGGAATGGATTATCGTTGTCTAAATTGTTAAAGTTGTCGTTAATTAAATAACAATTTGTTGTATGAGGATATTAATAACGGGCTGTAATGGCCAATTGGGAAACGAGATGATGCTGTTGGAGAAGGACAATCCCCAGCACACCTATTTTAATACAGATGTGGCAGAGCTGGACATCACCGACCAGACGGCTGTCGAAAAGTTTGTGGATGACAACGAGATTGACGGCATCGTCAACTGCGCCGCCTATACGGCAGTGGATAAGGCCGAGGACAACAAGGAGCTCTGCACGACGCTGAACACGGTGGCCCCAGCCTATCTGGCAGCAGCCATCGAGAAACGTGGAGGCTGGATCATCCAGATCAGTACCGACTATGTGTTCAACGGCACAAAGCATACACCATACGTAGAGACCGACACACCTTGTCCTGACAGTGTCTATGGCTCTACGAAACTGGCTGGTGAACTGGGCGTGACGAAGTTCTGCAAGAAGACGATGATCATTCGTACGGCCTGGTTGTATTCGACCTTTGGCAATAACTTCGTGAAGACGATGATCTGTCTGGGGAAAGAGAAGCCGGAGTTGGGTGTGATCTTCGATCAGATAGGTACGCCGACGTATGCCCGTGACTTGGCAGTGGCTATTTTTGTGGCCATCAACCAAGGTGTGAATCCTGGTGTGTATCATTTTAGTAATGAGGGCGTTATTTCTTGGTACGATTTCGCAAAGGCCATCCACCGCATTGCAGGCATCACTACTTGCAAGGTGCGCCCGCTGCATACAGAGGAATACCCTACGCCAGCCAACCGTCCGCACTATTCCGTGCTCGACAAGACGAAGATCAAACAGACTTACGGCCTCGACATCCCTTATTGGGAAGAGAGCCTCGAAGAGTGTATAAGGAAATTAAGTTTATAGTTTAAAGTTTATAGTTTATAGATGATATGTTCTATAGGCTGAAGGGCTTGCAAGGTAATCAGCTATAAACAATAAACAAAATTGTAATAAGATGATTCAAGAAATAGAAAGAAGAAGAACATTTGCGATTATATCGCACCCGGATGCGGGTAAGACGACACTGACGGAGAAGTTCCTGCTGTTTGGTGGACAGATACAGGTGGCAGGAGCCGTCAAGAACAACAAGATCAAGAAGACCGCCACTTCCGACTGGATGGATATCGAGAAACAGCGTGGTATCTCGGTATCGACCTCTGTGATGGAGTTCGACTATACCCCAGACGGAAAGGACACAGAATATAAGGTGAACATCCTCGATACGCCAGGTCACCAGGACTTTGCTGAAGATACTTTCCGCACGCTGACGGCTGTGGACTCGGCGATTATCGTGGTGGACGGTGCGAAGGGTGTGGAGACACAGACCCGTAAACTGATGACCGTCTGTCGTATGAGGAAGACGCCTGTCATCATCTTCATCAACAAGATGGACCGTGAGGGCCGAGACCCCTTCGACCTGCTTGACGAACTGGAACAGGAACTGGAGATCAAGGTGCGCCCGCTCAGTTGGCCCATCAATCAGGGTGCAAAGTTCAAGGGCGTCTATAATATCTACGAGCAGAAGCTCGACCTCTTTACGCCTGACAAGCAGCGCGTGACGGAGAAAGTGGAGGTGGATGTCAACAGTGCTGTTCTCGACGAAAGGGTAGGAGAGCAGGATGCCGCTAAGCTCCGCGAAGACCTTGAACTCGTGGATGGTGTCTATCCTGAGTTTGATGTTGAGACCTACCGCTCTGCCGAGGTGGCTCCTGTGTTCTTCGGCTCTGCACTGAACAACTTTGGTGTGCAGGAACTGTTGAACTGTTTCGTGGAGATTGCCCCATCGCCCCGTCCTACGAAGGCTGAGGAGCGTGAGGTGGAGCCGGAAGAGAAGAAGTTCACGGGCTTCATCTTCAAGATCACTGCCAATATCGACCCTAACCATCGCTCTTGTATCGCCTTCTGTAAGGTGTGCAGTGGCCGTTTCCAGCGTAACCAGCCCTATTTGCATGTGCGTCAGGGCAAGACCATGCGTTTCACCTCGCCAACACAGTTCATGGCGCAGCGAAAGAGTACGATCGATGAGGCATGGCCAGGAGATATTGTAGGTCTGCCGGATACGGGTGGTATTTTTAAGATCGGCGATACACTGACAGAGGGTGAGCAGCTGCATTTCCGCGGGTTGCCCTCATTCTCGCCGGAGTTGTTCAAGTATATCGAGAACGATGACCCCATGAGGTCTAAGCAGTTGCAGAAGGGTATTGACCAGTTGATGGACGAGGGTGTGGCACAGTTGTTCGTCAATCAGTTCAATAATCGTAAGATCATTGGTACTGTGGGTCAGCTGCAGTTCGAGGTTATCCAGTATCGCCTGGAGAACGAGTACAACGCCAAGTGCCGCTGGGAGCCCGTGCATCTCTATAAGGCCTGTTGGATAGAGAGCGATGATGATGCCGAGCTGGAGAACTTCAAGAAGCGTAAGTACCAGTATATGGCCAAGGACAAAGAGGGGCGCGATGTGTTCCTCGCCGACTCTGGCTATGTGCTCTCGATGGCGCAGGAGGACTTCAAGCATATTAAGTTCCACTTTACTTCGGAGTTTTGATGACAAGAGAAGAAGATATTAAAAAGGCGGTTGAAGTGATGCGGAAGGGTGGGGTGATCCTCTATCCGACTGATACCGTCTGGGGTATTGGGTGCGATGCCACCAATGCTGAGGCTGTTGCCAAAGTGTATAAGATCAAGCAGCGTGATGACTCGAAGGCACTCATCTGTCTGGTGGACTCTGATGCCCGTCTGCAGCGCTATATCAGGAATGTGCCTGATGTCGCCTGGCAGCTCATTGATGCAATGGATAATGGACAATTGATAATGGATAAAGGTCAATCTCCTAAGCCGACGACGCTGATTCTGGATGGGGCCATCAATCTGGCGGAGAACCTCATTGCCGAGGATGGCAGCATTGGCATCCGCATTACCAATGAACCCTTCTCGAAGGAGCTCTGTTACCGATTCCAGAAGGCGATTGTTTCGACATCGGCGAACATCAGTGGCGAGCCTGCCGCACAGAACTATTGTGACATTGATCCTCGCATCCTCGAGGCAGTGGATTATGTCTGCTGGTCTCGTCGGCAGGAGCATAAGCCACACACGCCCTCCAGCATCATCAAACTGAAAGAAAATGGTGAAGTGGAAATCATTAGGAAGTGAAGAGTGAATAGTGAAGTGTGGAGGCGGCGATTGTAGATAGAAGACCTATATGGCTCCAGCGACTGCACGAGTGGCGGGTGGAGCACGTCAGCGAGAGGATGTTTATGATCATCCTCGCATTGCTTGTGGGCTTCTTCGCAGCTGTGGCAGCTTACTCCCTGCACTGGATCATCAACCAGATCGTACTCCTGCTCACTAGTTCCTTCGAGAAAACCACTGCCAACTGGCTCTATCTTGTCTATCCTGTGGTGGGTATCTATCTGACCTATCTTTTTGTCAGGTATATCGTCAAGGACAATATTTCTCATGGTATCACCCGCATCCTCTATGCCATCTCGTCGAACAGGTCGCGGCTGAAGTCGCATAATTGTTGGTCAAGTGTCATCGCCTCGGCCATCACCATCGGCTTCGGCGGCTCCGTGGGTGCTGAGGCCCCTATCGTGCTGACGGGTTCTGCCATCGGCTCAAACCTCGGTCAGCTATTCCATCTCGACCGTAAGATGCTGATGACGCTGGTGGGCTGTGGTGCTGCTGGTGCTATCGCCGGCATCTTCAAGGCTCCGATTGCCGGACTGGTCTTTACGCTGGAGGTACTGATGATCGATATGACGATGTCGGCCCTCCTGCCGATTCTCGTCTCTTGTGTGACGGCCACCTGCTTCACTTATATCTTTAGGGGCGATGCTGCCCTGTTCACGTTCCACCTCGACAGCGAGTGGTCGGTAGAGCGTATTCCGGCCTGTATCCTCCTGGGTGTCTCCTGTGGACTGGTATCCCTCTACTTCATCCGGATGATGGGCTTCTGTGAGGGCGTCTTCGCCCGATACAAGGATCATCCGCATATCAAACTGGCCATTGGTGGGGTGCTGCTGAGCCTTCTCATCTTCCTGTTCCCCGCTCTCTATGGTGAGGGCTATAGCAGTATCAATATGTTGCTAAACGGACGTACGGAGGCCGACTGGAACCAGGTCCTTAACAACTCGCTTTTCTCTGGACAGGGAGAACTGCTTCTGGCGTATATCGCGCTGGTTATCCTGACGAAGGTGATAGCCACTTCTGCCACCAATGGTGGTGGAGGCTGTGGCGGTACCTTCGCACCCAGCCTGTTTGTGGGGTGTTTTACGGGTTTCCTGTTCTCTCGCCTGTGGAATATCCATCAGATCGGGGTCTATATCCCCGAGAAGAATTTTGCCCTGATGGGTATGTCGGGTGTGATGTCGGGTGTGATGCATGCGCCTTTGACGGGTATGTTCCTCATCGCCGAATTGACGGGTGGCTATAGCCTGCTGATGCCGCTGATGATAGTGTCGGTCTGTTCCTACCTGACCATCATCATCTTCGAGCCACACAGCATCTATGGGGCCCGGTTGGCCAAGGAGGGCAAGCTGCTGACGCATCATACCGATCATGCCGTCCTGACACTGATGAACCTCGATTCGGTCATCGAACATGACTATCTCAGTGTCACGCCAGATATGGAGTTAGGGCAGATGGTCCAGAAGATCAGCCGAAGCAATTCCTCCGTGTTGCCTGTACTCGATGCTGCCGGTGTGCTGCTTGGCGAGGTGGAGATCATGAAGATCCGAAATGTCATGTTCCGCACTGAACTCTATCACCATTTCAAGGCCACTCAGCTGATGATAGAGCCGAAAGCCACGCTGACGGAGTCCACGCCGATGGCAGAGGTGATGCGCACCTTTGACCGTACTCGTGCCGACTGGCTACCTGTCCTCGATGAGGAACAGCATCTCCAGGGCTACATCTCCCGCCAGCGGCTTTATACCCTATACCGTAAGATGGTTCACGATATGTCGGAAGACTAAGACAATTGATAATTGACAATTGATAATTGAAAATTGACAATGATGACGAAAGAAGATTTACGTATTGTGTTTATGGGGACGCCGGAGTTCGCAGTGGAAACGCTGAAGGCTTTGGTGGAAAATCAATATAATGTGGTGGCTGTGGTGACACAGCCGGATAAGCCTGTAGGCAGGCATGGTAGTGTCTTACAGCCCTCGGCTGTTAAGCAGTTCGCCTTGGCGCATCAGCTCCCAGTGCTTCAGCCAGAGAAAATGAAAGATCCCGCTTTCGTGGATCAGTTGCGCAACTACAAGGCTAATCTTCAAGTGGTTGTGGCCTTCCGCATGTTGCCGGAAGTGGTGTGGGATATGCCGGAATACGGTACTTTCAATGTACATGCAGCCTTGCTGCCGCAATATCGTGGAGCTGCCCCTATCAATTGGGCCATTATCAACGGTGAGACACAGACAGGTGTTACCACCTTTTTCCTCGACCACGAGATCGACACAGGGCGCATCATCCTCCAGAGGCCCTTCGATATTCCCGATACCGCCGATGTGGAATATGTCTATGACGGTCTGATGCACCTCGGTGCAGAAATCTGTATAGAAACCTTGGAGCGCATTGTTGCTGCCGATGGCCACCCTGAGAGCATCCCGCAGGATCAGTTGATGACGGCTGGACAAGAATTGCGGCAAGCGCCAAAGATATTCAAAGAGACTTGTGAAATAGACTGGAGTCGTTTGTCTGCCAAACAAGTGTATGATTTTGTCCGAGGGCTATGTCCTGTCCCTGTGGCATGGACGACAATAAGTGATGAACGTGGACGCGACGCAGTCGTTAAGATATATAAGGTGTTGTTGCCTGGAAGAACTCTTGATGTGAAGCCTGGTACCATTATCGTAGAGAAAAAGAAGTTGTTTATTGCAGCCAGTGGTGGTGAACTGGTGGAGATCATAGAACTTCAGTTGGCTGGCAAAAAGAAAATGCTTGCCGCAGATTTCCTTAATGGCAATAGGAATATTACGGACTCTCATTGCATAGCTGCTGACACAAATTCTGTGTAAATCACAGCATCAGTGAAAATCTGTGTAATCTGTGGCAAAAAAATTATTGAGAATAATATAATAAAATAGGATTATTTGCGTTTCTAAGGTATAACATATTAAAAATGATTGCCTATGAAGCATTTTACTCGCGAAGACGTTTTGTCAACTCTTAGTGGAAAATTCAAGCCCAGTGCCCTGACACTGGAGACCATCCGTCAGTTTGCCTATTCCTATGGCGCTGTGTCTGCCTCCCAGTCTCTTGTATTGAATTAGTAGCTATGACCAAAGTATCCCCATCATTGCTCGCAGCCGACTTCCTGCATCTCGACCGTGACATCGATATGATCAACCGCAGTGAGGCCGACTGGCTTCATCTGGATGTGATGGACGGCTCTTTCGTTCCCAACATCTCCTTCGGCTTCCCTGTCCTCGAGGCAGTGGCCAAGGCTTGTGTCAAACCTCTCGACGTGCATTACATGATTGAGTGCCCCGAGCGTTATATCGCCCAAACTGCAAAGTTGGGTGCTATGATGATGAATGTGCATTACGAGGCATCAGTCCATCTCCATCGGACTGTTCAGGAGATTCATAATGCAGGGATGAAGGCGGGTGTTACGCTGAACCCCTCCACACCGGTTTCTGTACTTGAGGATATCCTTGGCGATGTGGATATGGTGTTGTTGATGAGCGTAAACCCAGGTTTCGGGGGACAGAAGTTCATCGAGAATACGATTCAGAAGGTGAAGCGTCTGCGTCGGATGATTGCGGACCAGGGTCTTCAGACGCTGATCGAGGTGGATGGTGGTGTGCAGGGAGAGACGGCCCCCCGTTTGGTTGCAGCAGGAGTCGATGTGCTGGTCAGCGGCAGTTATGTCTTCAATGCCCCAGAACCCGAAGCCGTCATCCGTTCCCTCCGTGCCCTCTAATTTTCAATTCTCAATTCTCAATTCTCAATTGTCAATTCTCAATTGTCAATTACTGCAGGCTGAGGTTCATCCCGTACTGACGTGAGAGCTTGCGCAGGTTGATGAGTGCGTAGCGCATACGTCCTAATGATGTATTGATGCTGACGCCTGTGGCCTCGGCAATTTCCTTGAACGACAGCTCTTGGAAGTAGCGCATGAACACCACCTCGCGCTGAGGTTCCGGCAGTGCCTCCATCAGACGTTTCACGTCCTTCAGTATCTGTTCGTTTACCATACTGCGTTCCCTGTCGCTCTCTAATACAGAGGCGTGACGCAGGTTCTGCAGGTCATTCTCCTTCGGGGCATCCACGATATGGTAGCCCTTCTGCTCACGATAGTAGTCGATGATGACATTGTGGGCGATACGTGTGATCCAGAACGAGAATCGGCCGTTGTCCTTGTATTTGCCCTCACGCAATCTGATGATGGCCTTGAAGAAAGTCTCCTGAAAGAGGTCATTGGCCAATTCGTCATCCTTCACCATACATGCGATGTAGGCGAAGAGATTGTCCTTGATACGACTGAGCAATTCATCGAAAGCTCTGTTATTACCATCTGCATAAAGCAATGCCAACTGTTCGTCGGTCATTTCTTTCCAAGTACTCATACTCTAAATTTTAAAAATCGAGTATAGTTGTTCCGATAGGCAATAATAGTTTAAATGTTAATAATTTATATTCTTTTCGGGTACAAAAGTATGTATTTTTACTGAAACTGCCAAATAAAATTGCAAAAAAACTTCAAAAAATGTCTTTTTTGAGCCTTTTTTATTATCTTTGCATCATTAAAACTAAGAAAATATGATGAAATTATTTGTTCCTGGACGTCTTTGTCTGTTTGGAGAGCATACAGACTGGGCAGGCCATTATCGTACGATGAATGCTGACATTGCACCAGGTGCTGCCATTGTCACGGGTATCGAACAGGGCATCAGTGCCGAAGTAGAGAAGTCCAGTATCTTCGAATTATATAGTTCTGCGCCAGAGATAGAGGGCGTCTGGCAAGATTTTTCATGTCGGATGGATGAGTTGGAACTCAAGCGCATTGCCAAGAGCGGTTCTTTCTTCTGCTATTGTGCCGGCGTGGCCTCTTATATGCTTGAGTGGTACAAGGTGGGTGGTGTACGCATCCGCATCACGTCGATGTCGCTCCCCATGAAGAGCGGTCTCTCTAGTTCTGCAGCCATCTGTGTGCTCGTCGCGCGCGCGTTCAATTTATTATATAATCTTAACCTCAACACATTAGGCGAGATGAATATCGCCTATTTAGGTGAGTTGCGTACCTCCAGCCGATGTGGTCGTCTCGACCAGGCCTGTGCATTTGGTGTCAAGCCTAACCTGATGACTTTCGACGGCGATGAGATTGAGGTACGTTCCCTCAATGTCAAAAAGCATCTCTACTGGGTCTTTGCCGATCTCTGTGCCGAGAAGGATACCATCCGAATCCTCTCTGACCTCAACAAGGCCTATCCCTTCCCGACCAATGATGCCGAGCGTGCAGAGCACGAGGCTTTAGGTACTAAAAATCTTGAAATAATCGACCGTGCCATCCATTACATGGCAGAAGGTAAGGCAGAGGAGTTGGGCGCCTTGATGACCGAGGCGGAAGCAATCTTCGACAAGCAGGTGGCTCCCATGTCTCCCGCTTTGTGGTCGCCTAAGTTGCATAGTGTTCTGGAAGATCCGAACATCCAGCCGATGGTCTGGGGTGGTAAGGGCGTCGGTTCTCATGGCGATGGCTCTGTGCAGTTCTTGGCACGTAGTGCCGAGGATCAGCAGAATTTGGTTAATTATCTTAACAGTCGTGGCATGAAGGCTTATACCCTCACGCTGAAGCCTGTCCATACGGTACGAAAGGCCATTATTCCTGTTGCTGGCTTTGGTACCCGTCTTTATCCGGCAACACGTGCCTTGAAGAAGGATTTCTTCCCCATACCCTGTCCCGACGGGATGGTGCGACCGGTCATCCTGATTCTGTTGGAGGAGTTGGTGCAGAGTGGTATCGAGGAAATCTGTCTGGTGCTCGGCTCTGAAGAGGAGCGTCAGCAGTATGCCGACTATTTTGAGCGTCCTTTGTCCGAGGAACATCTTCGCAAGCTCAATGTGGAGGCTCAGGAGATGGAGGCTCACATCCTCGACATCGGAAAACGCCTCCATTATGTCTATCAGCGTGAGAAGCGCGGCTTTGGCCATGCCGTCTATCAGGCTGCCCAGTTTGCGGGCAATGAGCCGGTGCTCCTGCTTTTGGGCGACACCCTCTATCGTAGTGACAGCAACAAACTCTGTGCCCTTCAGATGGTTGAGGAGTACGAGCGTTATAATGCCCTGATGGTCAGTATCCATCCTGTTCCCCTGTCTGATGTCAGTCATTATGGCATTCTCTCTGGTGTCTGGGAGGACAAGGATCGGACCGTCCTCAATGTCTCTGTGATGCACGAGAAACCAAAGGCCAGTTATGCCGAGGAGTTCTTGGGTGTCCGCAACAAGAAGGGTGAGAAAGAGTACTACAGTGTCTTTGGCCAGTATATCCTCACGCCGGAGGTCTTTGCCCAGTTGCACGAGGACATCATGCAGAAGGAGATCGACGGCGACCATGCCTCTGAGGTTGAGCTCACCTCAGCCCTTGAGGCCGTCCGCCAGCGCAGTGGTATGATGGGTGTCCGTCTGCAGGGTCGGATGTACGACATGGGCAATCCGAATGCCCTGATACGTGCTGTGCAGGAATTTTCCAAAGCAGAATAGCACTTTTATGGAAATTTGTCTTTAAATACTTTGTCATTTCATAAAAAAGCAGTACCTTTGCAGCGTTTTTCAAAATGAGTGAAAACGCGAATAGGATTCCAGTGCATACGACAACGTTGGGCGTTGGCGATGCCGTAGGCGTGCAAGAGCGCCAGTGGTACGTGGCTTTTGTGGGGCATAATACCGAGAAATCCAGTCGTGAGAAACTTCAGCAGCTTGGCTATGAGTCGTATGTGGCTACACAGGAGGAAATTCATGAGTGGAAGAATGGTCGCAGGAAAAAGGTCGAACGGGTTGTAATATCCACATTACTGTTTTTAAAAGTCACTGAAAAAGAGCGCCGTGAGGTCGTCAAACTTCCCTATATCAAGTATTTCCTGACGAACAAGGCTGGTTCTGTTGATGACTATGGTCGCCACCCGTTGGCAGTTATTCCCGACAGTCAGATGCAACAGCTCCGTTTCATGCTCTATAATGCTGACCAGCCTGTTGAGTTCGTGGCAGGCCACCTTCGTTTGGGAGATCATATTCGGGTTGTCCGTGGTAGTCTCAAGGGCTTGGAGGGCAATGTCGTCCGTTACAAGGATGGTGCCTCTTATTTAGTTGCTCAGGTTGAGAGCCTGGGCTATGCTATGATGAAAATATCGATTGAAGATGTTGAAATTAATAATCAATGAATATATGAAACGTTATCTTTTTTTATTCTTATGTGTATTCTGTATGACTTCGGGTTTTGCGCAAGGCATGACCGACAAGCAGGTCATGCAGTACATTGCCCGTCAGCATAAGGCGGGTAAGTCACAGGCTCAGATTATGACGGCGTTAGTCCAGCGTGGTGTCAGCGTCGATCAGGTCCGCAGACTCCGTAATCAGTATTCCAAACAGTTGGAAGAGCGCGGCATCACGGTTGGGGCTGATGGAACGGTCAATGTCCCTGTCGATCGCCTGAAGGCCAACAATGATGGGACGACATCCCGGGAACTGAACACCGCCAAGGTTGGTACGACAGGTACGGTAAATGCCGATGCCAGTGAAGAAGTTGAGACTGTCGAGGAAGATGTTCAGGCAACAAGCAATGTCAATGAAGGAACGGGGAAGAAGATTTTCGGTCATGATATTTTTAACAATCGTCGTCTGACTTTCGAGCCGAGCATGAATATCGCTACGCCCCAGAACTACGTCTTGGGCCCTGGCGATCAGGTGGTGGTCGATATTTACGGTGCTTCCCAGCGGACTCATCATCTGACGGTCTCCCCTGATGGGTTGGTGACGGTTCCTGGCTATGGTCCCATTGCTGTCAGCGGCCTCTCTGTTGCTGCTGCCCAGCAGAAGATACGTTCCAGTTTAGGTTCCCGTTATGCCAGCAGCGAGATTAAACTGACGATGGGCCAGTCTCGTTCCATCATGGTCAATGTGATGGGTGAGGTGAATGCGCCAGGTACTTATACGCTCTCAGGTTATGCTACCGTCTTCCATGCCCTCTATAGTGCAGGAGGTATTCGCGACATTGGTACGCTTCGTAATATTAAGGTGTTCCGTCAGGGGAAGTTAGTGACGATTGTCGATATTTACGAATATATCCTCAATGGCCGTTTGGCAGGAAATATCCGTCTGCAGGACAATGATGTAATTCAGGTGGGTCCTTATGATTGCTTGGTGGGTATCACGGGCAATGTCAAGCGTACCATGTTCTATGAGATGCGTAAGAACGAGAGTGTGGCCACGTTGATCAAGTATGCTGGTGGTTTTACGGGTGATGCCTATACCAAGGCTGTCCGTCTGATCCGTCAGAATGGCGAGCGTTATTCTGTCTTTAATATCAATGAGTTTGAATTTGCCGACTTCAAGGTGGCCGATGGCGACAATGTGACGGTCGATGGTATGCTCAACCGCTTTGAGAATATGGTGGAGATTAAGGGTGCTGTCTTCCGTCCTGCCCAGTATCAGTTAGGTGGAAATATCAACAGTGTCAAGACCCTGATTGAGGCGGCTGAAGGTGTCACGGAGGATGCTTTCACGGCCCATGCTGTGATGCACCGTCTGAAGGCTGACCGCTCTCTGGAGATTATCCCCGTCGATGTACAGGGAATCTTGAACGGAACGGTGGCTGACATTCCTTTGCAGAATGAGGATGTCCTGTTCATCCCGACTCAGACCGAACTACGCACATTGCGTACATTGACGATCACAGGTGAGGTCATGTCGCCAGGAAGTTATGAGTATGCTGATAATACTACCATCGAGGATCTGATTGTTCAGGCAGGCGGCCTGCGTGATGAGGCATCTACAGCCCGTGTGGACGTTTCTCGTCGTATCATTGATCCTAAGTCGACCACAAAGACGAAGATGATTTCCCAGTCGTATTCTTTTTCTATAAAGGATGGACTGATGATTGATGGTGAGCGGTATTTTGTTCTCGAACCTTACGATGTGGTACATGTGCGTCGTAGCCCTGGATTCCAGACGCCTCGTAGTGTCACAGTTGAGGGTGAGGTGAATTTCGAAGGCGATTTTACGTTAGAGAAGAAGAACCAACGTCTGTCAGACCTGGTTGCTGCTGCTGGCGGCATAACTGACGATGCATACGTCAGAGGGGCACGTCTGATGCGTAAGATGAATGACGATGAGAGGGCACGTATGCGCACTTTGTTAAATGCGATTCGGGCTCAACAGGACGAGAAGGATTCCATTAAGATGGAGCAGCTCGACTTGACCGATGTCTATCCTGTGGGTATTGAGCTCGACAAGGCGTTGGCAAATCCAGGTGGCGAAAATGACATCACTGTTCGTGAAGGCGACCGTCTTGTTATCCCGGAGTATAATCCTACTGTTCGCATATCTGGTAATGTGATGTTTCCCAACACTGTGTCATTTTCTGAAGGCGAAAATTACAAATACTATGTTAACAAGGCTGGAGGCTTTGGCAATCGTGCTAAAAAGTCGAAGACCTTTATTATCTATCAGAATGGTACTGTCGCCCAGGTTGGACATGGTGTGAAGATTGAGCCAGGTTGTGAAATCGTTGTTCCGACGAAGCGTCAGCGTGAACCGTTCAACTGGGCTCATCTGGCAACCATAGGCTCTTCGATGGCTTCTCTCGCTACGCTCATCTTGGCTATCACAAAACTATAAGTCTGTCAATATAATAATCTGCGAAATGAATAATGATAAAATGATCAACAAGCCTCAGCAGAAGCAGCGTATTGGTTTCTCGACGCTGTGGGATGCCGTCAAGAAATACCGCAAACTATACTATAAAGCGTTGGGCATTGCTTTTGTGTTGGCCCTTGTCTATAGCTTCTCGCTCCCGAAAGTCTATAGGTGTAAGGTGATGTTGGCTCCCGAGTTGTCTACGTCCCGTAGCAGCAATTCACTATCTTCTCTCGCACGGTCATTTGGTATGAGGATAGGGTCGAACGTCTTGGGTAACGGTAGTGAGGCATTGATGCCCACTCTTTATCCAGACATGATGAACTCTGTGGACTTTAAGACAAGCTTATTTGACGTTCAGGTCTGTGCCAAGGACAGCGTGACGCCCAAGAGCTATTATGACTATCTGCTCAACGACCAGAAACGTCCTTGGTGGAGTGCGGCGATTGGCGGTACTATTGGAGCCTTGGTCGATTTGTTCTCGACAGAGGATTCTACAGAAATGATGGCTGCAAAGAAAAAGGTCAATCCCTTCCGTCTGACAAAGAAACAGACTCGCATTGCCAAGATGATCGACAAAAAAGTTGTCTGTGATGTCGACCAGAAGACCTTGGTCATCACCATCGATGTACGTGATCAGGATCCCGTCATTTGTGCTACGGTGGCTGATTCTGTTAAGGAGCGATTACAAGATTTCATCACAGACTATCGTACAAACAAGGCGCGTATAGATTTGGAATATAACAAGAAGCTCTGTGTTGAGTCCAAGGCACGTTATGAGAGGGCTCGTCAGCGTTATGTCGAGTTTGCCGATGCCAATCAGGATGTGGTCCTTCAAAGTGTCCGTACCAGGATAACGGATCTAGAGAACGAGATGCAGCTCCAGTTCAATGCCTATCAGACATACGCTACACAGGTTCAGAACTCCGAGGCCCAGGTGCAGCAGGAGACGCCGGCCTTCATGACCCTCCAGAGCGCTACAGTTCCCATCAAGCCTGCCGGCCCCAGTAAAATAAAGTACCTTATTGTATTCCTTTTCCTCGCCTTCGTCGGCACATCCACCTACGTTCTTTGCAAAGAGCATCTCCTCTTGCCCCTCCTCGGCCTTTCTTGATACTTTCTGCAAATTGAAGCACAATAGTGGAGAAGAAGATGATAACGGTAACATCCCCTTTACTTCCTGATCTTAATGAGTTCAACGAACTCCTCAAACAGATTTGGGCCAGTAGGTGGATAACAAATATGGGACAATTCCATGAACAGTTGGAGAAGGCTTTGGCAGATTATTTGCATGTGCCTTACGTATGCTTGTTTACGAATGGAACCCTGCCATTGATGACTGCTATGCAGGCTTTGAGGATTACAGGCGAGGTTATCACCACCCCCTATAGTTTCGTGGCTACAACACATTCTATTTGGTGGAACCATTGTAAACCTGTATTCATCGATATTGACCCAACAACGGGAAACATGGATCCTGATAAGATAGAGGCCGCCATCACACCAGCTACCACTTGTATTATGCCTGTACATGTTTATGGCAATCCCTGTGATACCATACGTATTCAAGGAATTGCTGATAAATATGGCCTGAAAGTTATCTATGACGCAGCTCATGCATTCGGAGTTGAAGTACCTGCTGAGCAATATGGCTTGGAAGCATACGATGAGAAAGGCCTTGCTGGTATTATGAATGCTGGTGATATGTCAACGCTGAGTTTCCATGCTACTAAAGTTTTTAATACAGTGGAAGGTGGTGCACTCGTCGTTCACGATGAGAAGACAAAGAAACGCATTGACAACTTAAAGAATTTCGGCATAACCGATGATGTGACTGTTGTTGCTCCAGGCATCAATGGCAAGATGGATGAAATGCGTTCAGCTTATGGCCTGCTTAACCTGAGACAAGTTAATGATGCCATCAAGGCCCGTCAAAAAGTTGCCAATATCTATCGTGAGGCCCTCAGACCCGTTGAGGGTATAACCTTCTGGGATGACATGCCTGGTGTACGTCATAATTACAGTCATTTCCCCATTTTCATTGATGCCGAAAAGATTGGCAAGACGCGCGATGAGCTGTTCTTCTCTATGAAAGAGCAGGGAATATGGAGCCGTAGATATTTCTATCCGCTCATCAGCAATTTCCCCACCTATCGCGGTTTGCCTACAGCTACAAAGGATAATCTTCCAATGGGTAATAAGATGGCAGATGAAGTCCTCTGCTTACCCATGCACCATGCACTGACAGCCAATGATATGGGAAGGATACTTGATTGTATAGTGAAATAATGGCACGGAAGAGATTTTAAGATGGCGGACACTCTTAAGCAAAAGACTATTAAGGGTACAATCTGGAGCTTTGCTGAGCGATTTACGGCTCAAAGCATCCATTTTTTAGTGATGATAATCATTGCAAGATTATTGTCACCAAGGGAGTTCGGATTAATAGGGATGCTTGCCATCTTCTTGGCTGTTGCTCAGTCTTTAATAGATAGTGGCTTTTCTCGGGCATTGATTCGTAAGCAGAATAGGACGGATGTAGATAAGAATACTGTTTTTTATTTTAATATTGTTGTCAGTTCCATATTATACTTGCTCTTCTACCTCATTTCACCATGGGTCGCTTCATTTTATGGCGAACCCCAGTTGAGTGAAATTATGCGTGTAATATGTTTGGTTCTTGTTGTCGATTCATTTGCAGTCGTCCAAAGAGCCAATTATGTGGTCGCCATCGATTTTAAGACTCAGACTAAAGCTACATTAATAGCAGCAGTGGTCTCAGGCATTATTGGCATTTATTTGGCATATCATGGCTTTGGAGTATGGGCTTTGGTTTATCAACTGATATCCAGCTCTGTCATGAATGTTATTGTGTTATGGGCTTTCTCTAATTGGTATCCCAAGTTAGTCTATTCATGGAATTCTTTTAAGGAATTGTTTGGTTTTGGATCTAAATTGATGATAAGCGGTTTATTGAACACCTTATATCTCAATGTTTACCAATTGGTAATAGGAAAGGCTTTCTCGGCAGAAATCCTTGGCTATTATTCAAACGCTCATAAATTCTCAGAATTGCCTTCATCTAACCTTACAACAATCTTACAGCGTGTAACATACCCCGTTTTATGTACGATTCAAGATGATGACGAACGTTTGGCATTGGTTTATCGTAAGTTCCTCCGTTTGTCAGCTTTTGTGATATTTCCGTTGATGTGTGGTCTGGCAGCGATTTCTTTTCCCTTAATAGATTTGGTCTTAGGCGAGGAGTGGCATTTTGCGGCCATTCTCCTCATTCCTGTATGTTTCCAGATGATGTGGTATCCGATTCATTCCATTAATCTGAACTTGTTGCAGGTAAAAGGCCGTTCTGATTTGTTCCTGCGTTTAGAGATAATAAAAGTAATAATTGGTTTTACAATCCTTTTTTGTAGTTTGCCTTTTGGATTGTTAGCCATGTGCTATACAGGTATATTGACTTCTGTTTTGTGCCTTGCCATTAATACATTTTATACAGGAAAGTTAATCCGTGTTGGATTCATTATGCAGATGAGGGACATTACACCGACACTACTGCTCTCTCTTTCTATGTTTGCAATGGTTTTTGGATGCATTTCTTTTTTCACAGCAGATATTACCAGATTGATGATGGGATGTCTGATAGGTGCTGTTTTTTTCCTGACGGTTGCATTCTCTCTGCGAATGAAGGAAATCGCGTTTATTAAAGAAATTGTTAGGAGATAATGGATAATAAAGACGATATTATTGTTAGTATATGTTGTCTTACATATAACCATGCACCTTATATCCGTCAGTGCTTAGATGGTTTTTTAATGCAAAAGACCAACTTTAAGTACGAAATAATTATCCATGATGATTGTTCTACCGATGGAACGACTGAGATTGTTCGTGAATATGCAGAGAAATACCCAGATAGAATAGTTCCTATTTTTCAGTCCGTAAACCAGTATCAGAGTGGAAATACCCATATATTGACTTTATTCGTTTATCCAAAAGTGCGTGGGAAATACGTTGCTGTTTGTGAGGGAGATGATTATTGGATTGATTCAATGAAGCTTCAGAAACAAGTTGATTACTTGGACACTCACCCGGATTGTACCATGACGTGCTCACGTGCAAAATGGTTTTCCGAATATCGAAATAAGTACATTGCCGAACAATATTGTTTAAAAACTGACGGACTGTTGAATCCAGTAGATATTATTAATCGGACAGGATTGTACATAGCAACATGTAGTATCGTTTATCGTTTACAAATTCGGGACAATTATCCAGATTACTGCGAAAATTGTCCTGTTGCTGATTGGCCCTTGCAGATACTTGCTGCAATGAAAGGATCTGTATATTATTTCGATGAAGCAATGTGTGTATATAGAGTTGAGAGAGAGGGCTCATGGACTAGTAAGCAAAAGTTTTATTCAGTAGATCCTGCCAGGCTTCAGACAATATATGGTCAGGT
>Ga0310786_10003514_pt1 | contig 22730 bp, 17 predicted proteins | sample AusTroGonzalo_MG_FD_203881 | JGI IMG/M metagenome (GOLD analysis project Ga0310786, IMG submission 203881) | Bovine rumen microbial communities from tropical cattle in Woodstock, Queensland, Australia - Gonzalo_03 (v2) (version 2) | ecosystem: Host-associated > Mammals > Digestive system >...
CTTGATGGAAAATGGACTGGAAACTCCTGGGGTTATACAGTTGGCAGGAGAGGACTTGGACTTGGATTACTGGGCATTTACAAATCTGTTGGAGACTGTTTTTAGAGAACTTGGTATTGGTGTTAATAAAGAAGTTTTCTATTGTTCATATGTACTCTGCGTTGCCCAGGAAGTCATTCGTGGTGAGAGAACAGCAAACAGTGGTTTTGAAGTTCTGTCCAGAGCGGCAATAGATACAAACTACACTCAGCCCTTTTGGGACTTCTATGATTGGTTCTATAAGGCCGATGAAATAGTCTATTTCACAGTAAATAGAAGTGGTCTTCGGATGGATAATGTTGAAGAGTGGATGCACCAGTATTTTGAGAAAGTGGTTAAGGCCAACCCAAAATACTGTTCAGATTCAGTTACCAACCTGGGGTAATAGTTAGTTGGAAAGAGGAGGAATAGTAAATAATGGTTAACTTTGTATGACTTTTATTAAATGGCTCAATAATGAATTGTAAAACCATACAAATTGATTGTAAAGGTCTAAATGAAGTTGACCTACACAAGGCATTGAAAGAATCACTTGGATTTCCCGATTTCTATGGGATGAATTGGGATGCTTTGATTGATTGTTTGTCATATCTTAGAGAGCCGGAGGCAAAGATGGCAAAAGTCTCTCTGGAAGATGATGAAATCCTTCTGATTAACTGCAATGACTTACATAGTGCCAAGTTCGATATCAATATCTTTCTGGATGTGATAGAAGCCGTCAATGCAAGAGGTTTTGCTTGGTTTGACAAACCATTTGTTTTCCTTTGTCCCACTAATCCAGAATACCTTGCAAGTGAGAGGGATAGTCACTGAAACAAATTGTTGTCAATCAAAAGCATCTCAGCCAGCCTCAGACTATCCCTGTAACTAACCCAAGTTTTTGAATACAGATGTAAGTAGCTGATAATAAGCATATTATCTTAAACTACACTTTCTTTGGAATGAAGAGGAATATTAGGGGCTTAAATACCTGAATATAAGCATTTTACGCGCGTCGGGTACGATTTTCACGAATCGTGCCCGATGGCATTTTATGGCGTTCTGTGGCACATGGTGGAATCAGAAGTTACCGCAAAAGTTACCGCAAAACTTAACGCAATTTTGTAAGAGGAATAGTGACTAATTCTATCGTAATATATTGATGACTAGTCTTTTAAGGCAATAAATATTATCGAAGGAAACCGTAAGTATTCCTCACTATCCAAGATTAAGAATAGTCGTGGGAATCATCAATTTGCAATCTCGATTGTATGTAACTGTCGAATAATGCCGCATATTTTATGTAAATTTGCATAACATATTGTTTGACGCTATGGTGGATAATGTAATATTCAGTCAGTTGCTGGACCGGATGATTGAGCGGAAACGAAAGGAGAATCGTTTTCTTGAGTTCAAGAGCAATTACCAGGACGCCCATCATTTAGGAGAGTATATATCGGCCTTGTCCAACGGGGCCTGCTTGGATCGGCAGGACTTCGGATACCTGTTCTTCGGTGTGGATGACGATACTCTGGCCGTCAAGGGGACTACTTTTGATGTTACAAAACTGAAGGCCAAGGGAAACCAGGCGTTGGCATTGTATCTGAAGTTATACATCGATCCGAAAATTGACTTCCACTTCGAGGAATTCCTCTATCATGGGAAAGAGCGGATTGTTGTAATGATTGTGCCGGCGGCACTAGGGCAGCCTACCTGCTTTATGGGAACTCCTTATATCAGAATCGACAGTCATGTGACGTCGCTAGTTCCTTATCTGGACTGGATCAGGGAGATTTACAACAGCGGGCGCGACTGGACGGCAGAAGTGGTTCCAGGAGCATCGCTCAAGGATTTGGATGCTGAGGCCATCAAGGAGGCTCGTAAAGGCTTTAAGGAGCGTTTTCCAAAACTGGCAAAGGATTGTGATGGGTGGAATGACAAGACCTTCCTGGACAGGGCAAAATTGACTCGTGACGGAAAGATTACCAGGGCCACACTTTTGCTTGTTGGTAAGGAAGAGAGTGCACATTTTCTGGAACACATCTCCCAGCTTGTGTGGAAGCTTCAAACGAAGACAGAAACTGCCGGCGAAATATTTACGATACCATATGTGCTCACCACGAGCCGGCTTTTGAAGAAGATCCGTAACTATCGCTTCAAGATTTACAGGGACGACAAACTGATTCCTGCCGAGGTATGGAAATATGATGAGGAGATGGTACTTGAAGCCCTCCACAATTGCATTGCTCACCAGCAGTTCGAGCGCAACTCTAGGATTATCGTGACAGAGACGGAGAATGATCTGACGTTTTGGAATGCCGGTAGTTTCTTCGACGGCTCTTATGAAGACTATGTCCTGGGGACCAAGACGCCAAGCCGGTACAGGAATCATTTCCTGGCAGAGGCAATGGTGAACATCAAGATGATAGACACAAAGGGATTGGGCATCCATACCTTGTTCCAGAAACAGCGGGAGCGTTACCTCCCTATGCCGGAGTATGACCTGTCCGATCCCGGCGCAGTATCACTTACTATCCCCGGAAGCGTCCTTGACATTGATTACAGCCTGATGCTAATCAAGCACGCGGACCTGGATTTGGAGACGGCCATTCTATTGGACAGAGTGCAGAAACACAAGTCCATATCGGCCGAAGCGGTGAAGATGCTTCGCGGCAAGCATCTGGTGGAAGGCCGGAAAAATGCGCTGATTGTGGCTAAATCCATTGCCCAAGCGACAGAGCAGGAGGCGGAATACACTAGGGCAAAGGGATTCTCGGATGAGTTTTGTATGGACTTGATTGATAAGGCGGTACACGAACATGATAATATGACCCGTGCAAAAATAGAAGTTTTGTTGTTCCCATATCTGCCCGAAGGTCTAGTTGATAGCCAGAAAAGCAGCAAGGTAGGAAACCTGCTTACTAAGATGAGGAAAGAGGGCCGCATTCACCCTATAGGGGGAAAAGTCTGGGCACCTGGTCCAGGAAATTAAGCAAAGTATAAGTGAAATACGCAGGGTTTTAATCGAAGTCCCGGACTGACTCAATTATGAATCGGCCTCCTACGTGCCTGAAAGCAAGGAACGTTCTCTGTAATTTAAGCGAAGTTTAAGCGAACGTTGTGGGAAATATAAGCGAAACCAAATCCCAGAGAGCGTAACCCGATTACATATGACATACGAAGAACTAATCGCCGAGAATCAGCGCCTTCGCGAGCGTATCCGGGAGTTGGAGCAGGAGAATGCTCGGCTGAAAGGCTTAGACGCGCACGTGCTAAGCGAGCCGGGAACACCGGTGTATGGGCTCTTTAGGGCAATGACGGAGGCGGAAAAGGAAGAAGAGTTGCAACGAAGGGTGGCGCTTTTCCGTAGTCTGTTTCGTGGCCGTGAGGATGTATATGCCAAGCGCTTCGTATCCAGAGATGGCCGCCCCGGGTACAGTCCCGTTTGTAAGAAACGTTGGACTGAAGGTTGTAATAGGAGGTGTGAGGGGTGCTCTATCAGAGAGTTTGCCTTTTTGGACGATGCGGCAATAAGGAGACACCTGCATAAGGATGCTACCGAAACGGACGTCATCGGCCTGTATCCCATCCTGGAGGACAATACCTGTTTTTTTCTTTGTGCCGATTTCGATGATAAGAACTGCGAACACGGTTATAGGGACGATGTCCTGTCGTATATCCACGTCTGTAAAGAGTGGGGGATTCCGGCATATATTGAGCGGTCGCGGTCCGGGAACGGAGCTCATGTATGGGTTTTCTTCAGTGAACCGATTATGGCGGCAAAGGCCCGGAAATTGGGATTCGCCATCTTAGGTGCAGCGATGGAAGACAATGTCCGGATGGAAATGAAATCCTATGATCGTTTCTTCCCGAATCAGGACTTCTTGCCTAAAGGAGGATTTGGCAATCTGGTTGCACTGCCGCTGCAAGGACTAGCCAAGCACAATGGGAACAGTTTGTTCGTGGACGAGGGCTTCGTCCCATACAAGCATCAGTGGACCGTATTGGCTTCGGTTCAAAAGCTATCCGGAACCGAGGTGTCGATAATTCTCTCTCAACACGATAGCCGCCTGGAACTCTCATCCTCATCCGACACCAAACCGTGGGAGACGCCAAAGCCGGACAGACTTTCGTTTGAAGATTTCGATGGCCCGGTTAAATTGATACAGGCCAATGGCATATATGTGCCGTTGAAATCGGTATCCGGCAAGGTGATTCGGCATCTCAAGGGTCTTGCATCTTTTCGGAATCCAAAGTACTATGAGTTGCTGAATGCCCGGAAGCCGTTGTATAACACCCCATCGTTGGTCTGTTGCTATGAGATGAACGATGACTATCTGATGCTGCCCCGTGGATGTGAGGATGCGGTCGTCAATTTGATACAAAGCAATTTCTCGGCTTGGGAGGAGGATGATCAGACCAATCCTGGCCGAAAGATAGATGTTGAGTTTTCTGGACAGTTGAGGCCGGAACAGGAAGAGGCCGTTCAAAGAATGCTTGCCAATAATAATGGTGTCCTGGCTGCAACTACGGCTTTCGGCAAAACTGTTACGGCTATCGGTATGATTGCCCGCCGAAAGGTAAATACACTTGTCCTTGTTCATTCCAGGGCGTTGCTGGAGCAATGGAAAAAGGAGTGCGAGCGCTTCCTGGTTATCAACGAGCCGGAGCCGGAAAAGAAGAAAGGACGCGGACGGAAGAAGGCCTATTCTCACATTGGCATCCTTGATGGTAGTCAGAATACGCTGCACAGTATCATAGATGTTGCTGTTTTTAATTCAGCCCTTACCGAAACAGGCGTTAAACCATTTGTTCGGGATTACGGGATGGTCATTGCCGATGAGTGCCAACATTCCGCCGCTCTTGGGTATGAACGCGTGTTGAAATATGTCAACGCCCGTTATGTGTATGGTCTGTCGGCAACTCCGACGCGACAAGACGGGATGACGCCGATTGTCTTCATGCAGTGCGGTCCCATTCGGTATAAGTCCGATGCTAAGGCTCAGATGGCTCGGCAGTCTTTCTCCCGCGTGCTGGTTCCGAGGTTTACTGCCTATCGGGCGCTGGAAGAGAAGACAGCACTTCAGTATCTTGGTGATCTAGCGAAGGATAAGGCGCGTAATGAACTGATAATTAATGATGTCATTGCTGAACTAAATCAGGGGCGTACGCCCATTATTTTGACTAAGCGTAAGGACCATATCCAACAATTGGCCGATATGCTTAGACCGCATTGCAAGAATGTCATCATCCTGATGGGTACGGTATCGACTAAGGAGAAACGTTTGGCAATGGAGCGTCTGGAAAGCATTCCTGCCGATGAGCCGATGGTCATCGTGGCAACGGGGAAGTTCGTTGGTGAGGGTTTCAACTATCCCAGGCTGGATACATTGTTTATTGCTCTTCCGGTTGCATACCCCAATATCGTCCAACAATATACTGGCCGTTTGCATCGAGATTTTGAAGGAAAGACAGAAGTGCGGGTATATGATTACATCGACATTCACGTACCCTCGTTGGCTAATATGTACGGTAAGAGATTGAAATGTTATGCACCAATTGGGTATGCACAGCAAGCAACAGACGCGTTGGAGTCGAATCCGCAGAACATTGTTTTTGGACCTTCGGATTATCTGGCTACTTTGGTAGAGGATATAGAAACGGCAAAGTCTTCGGTAGTGCTCTCCTGCGATACGCTGCAGTATGTGAAGGGTCCTTTAGCCAGGGCTTTGCAGGCGCTTGGCGTTCGAGGAGTGGAGTGTTGCGTGTTGGTACGTAAAATCTCTGCCCGGGATGAGGATTTCTCGCGTGCCGGGGTTAAGGTGATACCGCAATCATCGCGGATACTTCGAGCCGCTATCATCGACCGGTCAATTCTATGGTTCGGAAGCATAGAGCTAGCAGGGAGCAGACATCGAGAGGATGACAGCGTAATGCGAGCCAACGCACCCGCAATCGCAACGGAGATGCTTGGATATCTACTGGAAGAAATCTCTTAATCCTCTTTGCTTGTTCGTGCAAAAGAAGTATATTTGCGTTAACCTTTGAGGGCACTTTTGTGTGATTAACCTCAATGGTTCCAGCAAAAGCGCGGTGAGCGCAGCGATACAAGAGTGGCTTTTTACGGCATTCAACGGCATATGATGGCACGAAAACTTACCGCAAAACTTGCCGCAACACGTGAAAATCAAGCTCCTAGGCACTGCAGAGCATACTGTAATGTTTTTGGAACGAGGAAGAATATTAACAGGGTATAATTGATAAATAAGCTATTATCAATTAGTTATGAATAGACCAGGGATAGTTCCCTGGTTTTTTTATACCCCAAAACGAGGCAAAACCAGGCCGAAAATGGCAGTATTTAGATATTCACTACCCTTGGGACTATCCTTGGAAAGAAGAAATCCTCCTGAAAAGGTAATAGTAAGTTGAAAGGAGGAGGAATAGTAAAATGCAAATTGCTACCTTTGTAAAAAATACACAGTATGGCCAGAGAAGTATTCATCCATAACTCTAAATTGTTTAAAAAAAGCTTGAGCCTTGCAGATATCATAGGTGACAGCAAATATGAAGTCTCATACTTGGATGATAATATGAGGATGACAACTCAGGAGAGTGAGTCATGCTTCACATTGTTATTTGACAGAAGCAGTTTGGGAAGAGGTGTGCAGGTTGTAGAGAAAAATAAGAATACTGTTCATCTGGCAGTTAACCTTCCATGTACCCAAGAAGATATCCAGATGCTATACATTGTATCAAGAAGGATAGCCTCTATATGGAAGTCTGACAGCATAATGATTGAAAACACCAAGGTTAGTTTAACTGAAATAGAGAAGATGGTGGAGCATGATATTGCTATGAATAAGGATCTTCTCGGTAATGCCACAAAGGTTTTCGGAGAAGAATATGCTACCCTTTACTGTGTCTCTTTCCCAATCTGTATCCCAGTAAAACAGCTAGAAGGCTACTCCGAAGATTACCATGGGTTTAGCCAGTATCTAAATGAGAAACAAAGCCTTGATGCTTTCTACTCCTGCCCAATTATTTACTCACTCAATGGCGAGATTATCTCTCTTTATGTTGGCATTTCAGACGGGTATTTTATTCTGCCTAATAAACCCCAGATGTCTTTCATGAATGATGGAAATGAAGTCAAGTGTGACAGGGCTCTTATTTTCATATCAGATGTATTCCCTGATGCCAAACTCAATGAACTAGATTATCAAACTTTTGTTGACAGAATACCCAAAGATAAAGTATCAGAGTTTGATTGCCAGCATATGTTGGTCTCAAGCCTTTCACATGAAAAGTTGCAGTTAATCTTTAAGGGATAGATATTATAGCTATTTGATGTCACTTGGTGGTATCTCGGCCAGCCTCAGACTTCCCCTGTGATTATCCCAAGTTTTTAACACACGTGTAAGTGTCTGGCAATAAAGTATTTAACAACAAACGCCCTATTCCTTGAATGAGGAAGAATATTAGGTAGTTAACTCTCTGAAATACAGCAATTTAGGCGCATCGGGTGTGGTTCTTTGAGTCACGCCCGATGGCCTTTTAAGGACACTGAGGGCCAGGTACGGAAACAAAAGTGAACGCAAAAACGTACAGCCGTGAGAGGCCTATTCGCTTGTTGGCTAAGGACCTTGTATATCTCAATAATTGTTCTTAAATTTGCCTAAAATGTTGCCATAACATGCAGAATTAGATATTTATGACAACAAAAACGACATACGTATGACAGTGTCATCTTACATTAGAGAGCGCGAAATCCGCGGACAGGTAACCTTCACCCTTGAAGAGGTCAAGGAGGCTACAGGTTTGTCGGCCCGCTCTGTTGTCACGGCGCTCCAGCGACAGGTCGCCCACGGGCGGATTGCAATTCCGTATCGTGGCTTTTACGTGATTGTGCCTCCGCAGTATGCCCTGAAGGGCGTAGTGCCTCCAACCTACTACATCCATGAACTGATGAAGGCCGTTGGAAAGCCGTATTACCTCTGCCTCCTGTCTGCTGCGGCTTTTCACGGGGCCGGGCATCAGCGTGCGATGCAGACGCAGGTAATGACTGTATCCCCGCGAATCAAGCCCTCAGGGATGAACAAGCAACTGGACTGGAGTTACCGCCAGCAGATTCCGTCGGAGCTGTTGCTTTCGCGAAACACGGAGATGGGTATTGTCCTGTATTCCAATGCAGAATTGACGGCTGTAGACCTGGTCCAGTTTGCCGGCCATGTAGGCGGATTCCAACGGGCTGCGACTGTGCTATCCGAGCTGATCGATGCAATGGATATATCCAGGATAGAACAAGTGTTTCCATATACGAGCACTGCAACACTTCAAAGGCTTGGTTATCTTTTAGAATTTGTTTTGGAAGAAAAGGACAAGGCCGATGAATTGTACGGCCTGCTAAAGGCCGCCTGTTCCAATATGAAAAAGGTCTTGCTAAGCAATTCAGAAATGGTTAATAACGACGCTGAATCCAACAGGTGGCATGTAAACGGAAATATTGAAATAGAGATTGACGAATTATGATAGACAGAGCATCCATAATGGCCTGGAACGAGCGGGCACCCTGGACTGAGCCTGCCATGGTTGAGCAGGATTTGATTATCTGTAAGGCGTTGGTATGCATCTTCAGTGATGAGTTCCTTGCCCAAAACCTGGCGTTCCGGGGTGGAACCGCCCTTCACAAACTTTATCTCCAGCCTCAGGTCCGTTATAGTGAGGATATAGACCTTGTGCAGATTCACCCCGGGCCTATCAAGCCCATCATGTTCCGGTTGGGAGAGGTGCTTTCTTGGATGCCTGATAAGGTAACTAAGCAGAAGCGTTACAACAATACGCTGATCTTCAGGATGGAATCCGAAGTCCCTCCAGTGCAGCCAATTCGGCTGAAAGTCGAAATCAACTGTTATGAGCATTTTAACGTGCTCGGCCTGCAGAAGGTGCCGTTCGCAGTGGATAATCCTTGGTTCAAGGGCCAATGCGAACTGACTACCTATGCTTTGGACGAACTTGTAGGTACGAAACTGAGGGCCCTCTATCAGCGGAAGAAAGGCCGTGACCTGCTGGATCTGCAAGTAGCCTTGAATAGCGGAAAAATCGATGTGGACCGAGTGCTTGATTGTTATCGCCGTTATATTGAGTTTGTCGCTGACAAGCAGCCCACTTACAAGCAGTTTCTTCAGAACATGGAGTTGAAGATGCAGGATCCGGAATTTCTTGGAGATTCAGACATTCTGCTTCGCGTCGGGGCAGAGCCATTCGATCCTATCGCCGCGTACACACTTGTCAAGGAGCAGTTTATTGAGAAGATGCCAGGGAAGAGAGAATAGCGAAAACATTATCTCGGAAGAATTCTTCTTGCGTGAACCACGCAAAAAGTGTATATCTGCAGTGACCCTGTGATAGGGAGCAACGATTTGTGGTTAATTTGACTCCACAAGCGGGACACTTAAGAGGGAACTTTCTACGCATCGGAATTTCGCGGCCTTTTGCGGAATCCTACGACCCGGAAAAGTTACCGCAAAACTTACCGCAACACGTAAAATCAAGCTCCTAGGCACTGCAGAGCATACTGTAATATTTTTGGGATGAGGCGGAATATTGATTTGATTATCAATAAGTTACAAAGATAAGCCAAGGTTTTTGCCTTGGCTTTTTTGTCTATTTACTTCCCATTTTTGGAGAAAGTCATCCAGGAGACAGAGGAGGAATAGTAAATCAAAAATGCTAACTTTGTAAGTATGAAGCACAAAAAGTCATATTGTTTGATTGCCATTGTAATTACTGTCGTGATCGCACTGCTTGTCTTTGTTTGCTTGAACTTCCGCATAATGAGAGTTGACAAGGTCAAGATTGCAGATGACAATGTGAGAGCTTGGCTCGAAGAGATTGCAGATAAAGAGAAGGCCAAGTCTAGTACTTCTAAGCTGTTCATATATACCCATACAACCAGGAATTCCATTGTGGCTCAACCGATGCATCCAAGCACCTGTGAGGTTGGGGACAGTGTGTTTGGCCGGGTTGTTATCAATGGGGTTAAGTTTGTTGTAGCAGAAGATAAACTGGAAGAATCCATTCCTGTTGTCTTTGAAAAGACAGGTAAAAAGACAACCATTCTTAAATATTCCTCTTTCGCATTCTTCCATACTATACCTTTCTTTAACCTTGCTCGTAATATTGATGATTGTGAAGAATACCACTTTAAGTACATGAATGGCAAGTGGGGTGTTTCCACTTGGGAGGATACATTCGGAGAGGAAATGGATGAGGAATATAAACAATGGGTATCAGAACATCCGGACACACTGGTAATAAAGCCCCCCGTCAAGCCTTCATTTGTCCAGAAGTATCATTCCTTGACAGAGAGGAATTTCAAAACATTTCTCAAGGAGTGGAAGAATTGGTCAGTGCAATTAAGGTCTTATTCAGCTGATTCTTTGATAAATCAGGCCGTTAAAAGAGTTTTCGTTGAATACAACAAGACTATTACTGACAGTTGCGCTTTTTGTTCATTACCTGGCTGCATAGAGGTTAGGAGGTATCCAGGAACCTTCAAAGAATACCCATTTGATGCTCATTGGGATAAGACTCCCGACTGGGAGTATATGATGAAGGCATCAGACCGCTTTGCATATGTTCCAAGTTTTGATTCTGATAAGGAGATAGTGTACATAACACCAGAAATTCACAGGCTCCTTTCACTATATGTTGGTGGTGTCTGTGAGTCTGATGAGGATGATATTTCCGACTATACTAAATGGACAAAGATTAATGAGGACAGCTTAACTGAACTCAGGTATCTTATCCAAGTTAACAGAGGCCATTGGGGTGGGTATTGGCATTTTGAATCTATGCCGAAAATATTCAGTCTTTATCTCTATGACGATGGGGTTGTTGCCAACCTCCGGACATCTTGGTACACAGGCGAAACAGTGTTCCTCCCTTATGACAAAACAAAGGAGAAAGTGTCATTATCAAACTGGATAGAATAACTATTCTGTCTGGGGATAGTGGGTGTAATTGTATACAGTCAGATAATGGCATCTCAGCCAGGCCCAGACTATCCCTGTGACTTTCCTAAGTTTTTGGATACAGAGATAAGTGGCTGATAATAATAACTTTAACAGAAACTACTCCATTCCTGGAATGAGGAGGAATATTTGGGGACGAGAAGGATATTATATATCTTTGTCTAAATGATTGATAAAAGAGCATATAGCATTGTTTTGTCTGTATGTACCACTTTGCTGTGGGGTATACCGGCACTGTATGTTTTAGTATTGGAGTTTATTTCTATTGGTCGGATTATTTTCCAATGGTCAGAATACAGTCCGCCTTTCAGTTATATTTGTGTCAATTTAGTCTTTCCGCTCTTTGCTCTTCTTGTATTGGCGGCAGTTGTCTGTGGATCGATAGGTAATATGAAACTGAAATTGATAAGTAGTGTTTTCTTTTTTGCCCTGTCATTATTGCTGATACCTATTTCATTCGTCTCTGCCTGGTATGGCTCCTTTATGAATGGATGGATGGGTGAAAACGTTGCCTTTCAGTACTCTTCATTGGCGGCTATATTTGCCTTTCCTCTGGCAGGAATGCTTTTGTCAATACTCACTTTCATCAAGTATTACCGAGAGATGACAACAGCCCACCTTGGATAGTGTTGCAGGTCTGCGTTTTTGTGGGACACCTGCAACACAAATCAGGCTCTCAAGGCATATAGTGTCGCAGGTTGGCCGTTTTTTGCAGACCTGCGACGTTTTATTGCCTGACCTGCAACATTTATGACGTCACCTGCAACATAGGAGAAAGTAACCACTGTTACTTCAGGAGGGTCTTGAAGAAATTGCGGATCTTGGTGTCCCAGCCGGTGGGGATGTCGTGGCCCATGTCCGGGTAGAAGTACATCTGCTTTTTGTCCCTGGGGGTAAGGGCGTTATTGTAGGGCGCTATATTGGTGTGCGGCGGGCAGGTCTCATCCTTGAGGCCGATATTTGCGATGATGGGACAGGAGATGCGCGTAGCAAGGTTTTTGGTGTCAAAATAGGACAGGAAAGCAAACATTGACTCCTTTGCTGCGGCATCCTTGTCCGGGTCTCCCCACACTTTCTTAGCCTCTGCCTTGGCGGTGCTGGCGGGCCAGCCGGCAATTTCAAAGTAATCCGGGAAGTCTCCCAGGAAAGCCACACCGGGAGCTATTCCTGCCAGAGGGTAATCCGTACTCAGGGCCGCACATGCATAGGAGAACGCTCCTCCCTGGCTCTTGCCCTCTGCAAAGATATGGCCGATGTCTGCCCCTTCCCTTGAGGCCACAAAACGCACGGCCTGTACACAGTCCATAAATGCGCCGCGGTAATAGTAGGCATCCCTTTGGCCGAAATTGAAGGCAAACCAGTCACCGTAGGTATTGACAAAGTCCTGGTCAATGCCGTCTGTCCTTTGACCGGCAGTGCGATTGTTTATGACCTGGCCTCTGGTAGAGAAATAGAATTCAATGAAGTTAGTGGCTCCAGATGGACATGACAGCTTGCCTGTTGGATTCTGAGAGTCATAGCCCTCAAAATGTATAAGGACAGGGTATTTTTTATCGGCCGATGCATCTAAGGGCTCTGCAAGATATCCACGCACGGTAACGGGCTCACCCGTGAGGCCGTCCGGGACAGAGTTTATCTCTACAAGGTAGACGCCCGTCTTTTTAGGCAGCTGAGTAATACGCGGCTGCATGTCCAGGGACTTGAGCTGGTTTATGGCATCCTCCCAGAACTGGTCAAAATCTGCCTGCTTATCCGGGGCCGACACTATGTCAAACGGGTCTATGCCAAACCTGAGTGCCTTCACATTGCGACCGTTGACAAAACAACTGGCCTTGTAGAAACCGGGCTCCATCTGGTCAGTTACGGCAATGTCAACATCCTTGCTGCCGCTGGCCGGAACGGTGACGCTGCCGGCCTCAAGGGTAAACAGAGCCTTGCCCTTGTCTGTATCAAAACGGACATTGATATCGGCCTTTACATCTACCTCATTGGGGTTCTCAAGGACCAGAGTGAAAGAAGGACTGTCTTCATAGATACAACTGTTTTCCGTCACGGGTATTGAGCCGCGAATAGCCTTAAGGCTTGACGGGTCAACTTCCGGCTCATCTGCAACAGTTTGCGGCGAACATGCAAAAAAAGCCGCCGCCGCAAACAGTAAAAGCAATCGTTTCATGCTGGCAATCCTTTATGTATCAATCACTTATCTCCCCCCCCCGTATCCAGGACGCTGTACGGGGAATTGAGGCTTCTGAACTCCGGCACCAGGTCTTTCATACGGCCAACTGTACGCATTGAGTCAAAGTAGTAGCTGGACTCTATGAGGTCATTGATGTCGTCACTGATGTCTTCAAAGTCATACTCACGCACGTTGGCAATCATAATCTTGTCATGACTGGTGGGCTTGGTGTTCTCCTTTGTAGCAAGGAGTTCCTCATACAGCTTTTCTCCGTGTCTAAGACCGGTGAACTCAACCTTGATGTCTGTGCGACCGCTAAGGCGTATCATCTTGTTGGCAAGGTCTAGAATCTTAACCGGCTTACCCATGTCGAAGATGAAAATCTCACCTCCTTTACCCATTGAACCAGCCTCAAGCACCAGCTGGCAGGCCTCCGGGATAGTCATGAAGTAGCGGATGATGTCCGGATGCGTAACCGTGACGGGGCCGCCGCGCTCTATCTGCTGACGGAACAGCGGAATGACGGAGCCGTTGCTGCCAAGCACATTGCCAAAGCGTGTGGTAATGAACTGGGTAGGAGCGCTGTGGTCCTTTTGGATTTTCTTTGCCAAAGCCTGTACGTAAATTTCACAGATACGCTTGCTGCAGCCCATTACATTGGACGGATTCACGGCCTTGTCCGTAGAAATCATCACAAAGCGCTCTACGCCGTATTTCACGGAAAGATCGGCCAGGACCTTGGTCCCCTGAACGTTGTTCTGAATAGCCTCAGACACATTGTCTTCCATCATGGGCACGTGCTTGTAGGCGGCTGCGTGGAACACATATTCCGGACGGTAATGGACAAAGATGTCCTCCATCCTCTCACGGTTGGATATATCGGCCACAATGGTGGGGGCCTCAAGATATGACCACTTGGAGTGAAGTTCCAGGCGTATGTCATGAAGCGGTGTCTCTGCCTGATCTACAAGAATGAGCTGATAGGGATTGAACTGGGCCACCTGGCGCATGATTTCAGAGCCGATAGAGCCGGCAGCGCCTGTGATGAGCACCCTCTTGCCCTCCAGATGGGAGGCAATCTTTTGCAGGTTTATCTTGATGGGGTCTCTGCCCAGCAGGTCCTCAATCTGGACGGAACGAATCTGGCTTGCTTTCTGGACACCCTGCCAGTCGTCCGTGAGTTCAGGTGCCAGATAGATTGAGACATTCTCCTTGAGGAGACGGTCTGCTATATCAGTATCCTTGAGTTTATCGGCCTTTACAGGGGATACGATGAGGGCCTGGACATTGTTCTCATGGATGCGTTCTATCAAGTTGTCATCATTCAGATAAACGTTCACGCCCATCATCACCTTGCCCTTCATTGCGGGGTCATCGGCCACAAAACCTTTGAGATGGAACTTGTTTGGCTTTGCCATACGGATGGCCTTGGCAATGTTGATTCCACCTATCTTGGTGCCGTAAATGAAGGTGTTGTAGGTCTCTACCCGGTCCTCGTTGAGGGAATCATAGATAATCTTGATGGTCATCCTGAGCATGGCCATGAACACGAACATCACTATATAGGAAATTGTGACAACCACAAAATCCGTAAGCGGGAATTTGAAGCCGAACTCAGAGATGAAAGACACCAGTACCGTAGCCACAAAAGAACCTATAAGGGCTGCGCTTATATGCATTATATCCGTAAAGGAGGAGAAACGCAGCACATTGGAATAGGTGTGGAAAAGCCTGAAAAACAGAAGGTTAAAGGCAAGGGTGATGCCAAAAGCCATTAGCAGCTCCACTCCCCTTGTGTTCATGTCCGCCGGAGAATACCTCAATAGGAAGGCTATCAATACGGCAACTACGGTAATGCCGATATCAAATATCAGGATAACCCATGAGGGCAATACCTTTGATGAGAAAATCCTACGTAAGAAACTCATAATGTTTAGAATTTACGCCAGACCATCTTGTTTACAATGCCGGTGTAGCTTTGGATAATCTTGACCACCTTGGTGCTCACGTTTTCATCTACGTAATCCGGCACGGGGATACCGTTGAGGCCGTCCCTGTTGAGTGATACGGCTGTGTCTACAGCCTGCAGCAGGGAATCCTTGTCTATGCCTGCAATGATGAAGCAAGCCTTGTCAATTGCCTCCGGGCGCTCAGTGGAGGTGCGGATGCAGATTGCTGGGAAAGGATGCCCGACGGAAGTGAAGAAACTGCTTTCCTCCGGAAGGGTGCCGGAGTCTGAGACAACTGCAAATGCGTTCATCTGCAGACAGTTATAGTCATGGAAGCCAAGAGGCTCATGCTGGATGACGCGAGGGTCAAGTTTAAACCCTGATGCCTCCAGGCGCTTGCGGGAACGGGGGTGGCAGGAATAGAGTATGGGCATGTCATACTTTGCCGCCATCTCATTTATGGCATTGAACAATGAGAGGAAATTCTTCTCAGTATCAATATTCTCCTCCCTGTGAGCGCTCAAAAGGATGTACTTTCCCTTCTCCAGGCCAAGACGCTTGTGGATATCTGAGGCCTCAATCTCTGCCAGGTTGTTGTGCAGCACTTCCGCCATGGGTGAACCGGTAACATAGGTTCTTTCCTTGGGGAGGCCGCAGTCGGCCAGATACCTGCGGGCGTGTTCACTGTATGCCATGTTCACGTCTGAGATGATGTCCACAATACGGCGGTTGGTCTCCTCCGGCAGGCACTCGTCCTTGCAGCGGTTGCCGGCTTCCATGTGGAAGATGGGGATGTGCAGACGCTTGGCGCCAATTACGGAAAGGCAGCTGTTGGTGTCTCCCAGCACCAGAACGGCATCCGGTTTGGTCTGAACCATAAGCTGATAGCTCTTGGCGATGATATTTCCCATGGTTTCTCCCAGGTCTACGCCAACGGCGTCCATGTAGACATCCGGGTCTGCAAGCTTGAGGTCCTTGAAGAACACGCCGTTTAGGTTATAGTCATAATTCTGACCGGTGTGAGCCAGGAGGCAGTCAAAATACTGGCGGCACTTGTTAATCACCGCAGCAAGGCGGATAATCTCCGGACGGGTTCCGACTATGATAAGAAGCTTAAGCTTTCCGTTATTTTTGAATTGGGCCATATATCGTTAATTTTCATGTCATCCTGAGGAGAGCCAGCGACGAAGGATCTAGATTCTTCGCTGCGCTTAGAATGACAATGGGTTTTATTCTACTGGTTCAAAAAAAGTATCCGGTTTATCAGGATTGAAAATCTCATTGCAGTACATGACCGTTACAAGGTCCTCTGTATCTGACAGATTGATAATGTTGTGGGTGTAACCGGGAAGCATGTGGACGGCCTGGATGTGGTCTCCATCAACTTCCCATTCCAGCACCTTACCCTCCGGGTCATTGAGGCTGCGCTGCTGGATAAGTCCGTGTCCCTTCACCACTATGAACTGTTCAAACTTGGTATTGTGCCAATGCTGTCCCTTGGTGATGCCGGGCTTGGAGATGTTTATGCTCACCTGCCCTGCGTTGTGGGTATGCACCAGTTCCGTAAAGGAGCCTCTCTGGTCCACGTTCATCTTAAGCGGGAAGGCTGCCTTTTCATAGGGAAGGTAACTGAGGTAGGTGCTGTAAAGTTTCTTGGCAAAACTGCCATCCGGAATTTCCGGAATCATAAGAGTTTGGGGCTGCTGGGCAAATGACTTAAGCAGTTCCACAATCTCTCCAAGGGTAACGTGGTGGGTTACAGGGCAATAGCAGTAGCGGCCAACTTTGTCATTCTGAGGCGCAGCCGAAGAATCTAGATCCTTCGCTTCGCTCAGGATGACAGATGGGGTTGGAATGACGGTGAGCCCGTCAAACTCACAATGATGCTCCTGGCCCTGGAGCGCGGCAATCATTTCATCCACAAGGTCATCTATGTAGAGGAGCTCCAGCTCCACTGAGGGGTCATTGACCGTGTAGGGCAGGTCATTGGCAAAGGCGTTGCAGAAGGTTGCCACTGCGCTGTTGTAGTTTGGCCTGCACCATTTGCCGAAGAGATTGGGGAAGCGGTAAACCAGCACCTTGGCGCCGGTCTGGGCACCATATTCCAGGAAAAGATCCTCCCCTGCCTTTTTGCTTCGGCCATACTCACTGTTGCCAAAGCGGCCGGTAAGGCTGGCCTGCTGGCTGGATGACAGCATGACCGGGCAGGTGTTGTTATACTTTTTGAGCGTATCAAGAAGCGTGCTGGCAAAGCCAAAGTTGCCTTTCATGAACTCCTCCTGGTTCTGCGGACGGTTCACGCCGGCGAGGTTGAACACAAAGTCTGCCTCACGGCACCAGGCGTCCAGCTGCTCCGGGGTGGAATCCAGGTCATACTCATAGACGGCGTCTATGGCCAGTCCAGGATGGGTCTTGTCCTTTCCCGTCTGTATGTTTTTCAGCGCCCAGCAGAGGTTCTTGCCTACGAAACCTTTGGCACCGGTCACCAATATTTTAAGATTCTTCACTTCGTTCAGAATGACAGGGTTATGTTCAGAATGACAGGGTTATGTTCAGAATGACAGACTATTTTACAATATTTGGAATGCCGTTGAGCTCATTCTGGATATACTCCAGGGAGGCAATCTTGGCCTTTGTCTCTTCCAGATTCAGACGATAGGTATTGTCACTGTTGAACTCCTCAATGGTGGCACGCTTGATGTCTCCGTCCTTGAAGTATTTGTCGTAGTTCAGGTCCCTGTTATCGGCCGGGACAGCATAGAAATTGCCCATGTCAATGGCCTTGGCGGCCTCTTCCTTGGTGAGAAGCGTCTCATACATCTTCTCTCCGTGACGTATGCCTATCACCTTGATTTCTTCCTTCTTGCCACCGAAAAGCTCGCAAACTGCCTCGGCCTGAGTCTGGATGGTGCAGGCGGGGGCCTTCTGGACCAGGATGTCTCCGTTGTTTCCGTGCTCAAAGGCAAAAAGGACCAGGTCCACGGCCTCCTCCAGGCTCATGATGAAACGCGTCATCTTGGGCTCCGTGAGGGTGATGGGATTGCCTTTGCGTATCTGGTCTATCCACAGGGGGATGACGCTTCCGCGGGAGCACATCACATTGCCGTAGCGGGTGCAGCAGATTTTGGTTCCGCCGCTGTATCGGCTCTTTGCCACCGCAATCTTTTCCTCAATAGCCTTGGTGATACCCATGGCATTGATGGGATATGCAGCCTTGTCCGTAGAGAGGCAGATAACGCACTTAACGCCGGCCTCTATAGCAGCGTCAAGGGTGTTGTCTGTGCCGATGACGTTGGTCTTCACGGCCTCCATGGGGAAGAACTCACAACTGGGCACCTGCTTGAGGGCGGCTGCGTGGAAAACGTAATCCACCCCCTGCATAGCGTAGTGCAGGGTGCTGCGGTTGCGGACGTCTCCAATGTAGAATTTTATCTTGTGGGCCACTTCCGGCATACGGGCCTGGAAGTCATGGCGCATGTCGTCCTGCTTTTTCTCATCACGGCTGAAGATCCGGATTTCACCTATGTCCGTCCTAAGGAAACGATTCAGGACTGCGTTTCCAAAACTGCCGGTTCCTCCGGTAATAAGAAGGGTTTTATCTTTAAAAACACTCATCGTATGTAATTTAATTTTACAAAAATACTAATAAAGAGCCTAAAAAGCAAAAGAGTCAAAAATCTTGTCCATCAGTTGCCATTTATCGGCCGATGAAGCCTCAGCGGCGCAGCCCTGGAACTGGCTCACATACGCCTCCCATTCGGCCTGGCGGGGCAAGCGTGCAAGACGCGCCATGTCACGCTCAAAATCAAAGTCATCCACCGTGTCCATAATCATGAACAGGGACCTTCCGTGCCGATATATTTGCATGGACAGAATCCCCACTTCACGCTGTCCTTCAATCACTTCCGGCCACACGTGGGCATGCGCCTCAACGTACTTTTCAATCATCGGCCCGTCATCAACGAGCGTGAGGGTCTGACAGTATCTTTTCATGTCTCAAAACATATAAAACGTAACAAAGCACAACCAAAAAGCATCCAAACGGGACAAGGTAACTGAGGTTGATGCTGCCCGTGGCGTCGCTCACCATGCCCTGGACCGGAGTAAGGAGGGCGCCTCCCAGGATTGCCATAATAAGGCCGCTGGCGCCAATTTTTGAATCATCACTGTGGTCACTCTGAGCAACGGAGCCCAATGCTATGCCGTATATGGTTGGGAACATAAGGCTCATGAATACGCTGATGAGAATCAGGGCCACCACAGCCACCCAACCACTGGACAGGACTACCAGCAGGGCACAGACCGCGCTGAGAATGGAGCCTGCAGCCAGAAGCCGCGCAGGGGCCACATATTTCATAAGCCAGGTATAGACAAACCTTGAAGCGCAGAAGCCCACAATAGAAATCAGATACAGCGTAGCCGCCTGAGCCTCAACATAACCCAACTCCTTCATTACCAGCCGGATAGTGAAGCTCCAGACGCCAATCTGCGCACCCACGTAGAAAAACTGAGCCACAACGCCCCAGACGTATTCTTTGTTGCAAAGCAACCTCCTGAACGTAGCCTGCAATCCGGTCCCTGAGCCCTGCGGTCCCTGAGCCTGTCGAAGGGCCGAAGGGCCTGTCTTTTCGGTCCCTGAGCCTGTGGAAGGGATCCTCACAAACAGCATCACCACCATAATCCCCAACAGCACAACACCCAGAGCCGCATACGTACCGCTTACGCTGTACAGCGATATATCCTGCAGGATAAAGTACTTGCTTACCAGAATACCCAGAATGGATCCTATTGGATTGAAGCTCTGGGCAATGTTCAGCCTTCTGGTAGCCGTCTCTGCACTTCCCATACTCATGATGTACGGGTTGGCAACAGTTTCCAGGACTGAGCATCCTGCCGCAAGGATGTAAATGGCTATCAGGTAAAAAGCATAACTCTCTGCCTTGGCCGCCGGCAGGAAAAGCAAAGCTCCTGACGCATACATCACCAGCCCCAGGATGATACCGCTCTTATAACTGAGCTTGCGGATAAAAAGGGCCGCTGGCAGGGCCAGGCAGAAGTACGCCCCGTAAAAAGATAACTGGATAAGGCTGGTCTGAGTGTCGCTCATATCCATGATGCGCTTGAAGGCTGCCAGAAGCGTATCCGTCATATTGTTGGCCAGTCCCCACAGCGCAAACAAACTGGTTACCAGGATAAAAGGCAACAGGTATTTCTTCTCAATGGCCTTCATTACATTCCGCTTCTTCTGATTGTTAAACGGATGGCATCCTTATGTTCTTTGCAGAACTGTCCACTGTCAGCGACCACGCATGCAAGATATCCCCCGCCCCCGGCTCCGGGCATCTTGTAGGCTAACACCTTGTCACGGTATGCTTCGATAAACTCAGCAACCGTGCCATCGGCCCCCTGCGGTCCCTGAGCCTGTCGAAGGGTGGAGGGGTGCACCATCCCCGGGAACATGGCCACCTGTGCCTCGAAGGAGGCCCGGTAGGCTTTTGCAAAGGCGTCAAGGTCTTTGTTGAGTATGGCATCCCAGCAGTCATCGGCCGCCCTGGCAAGAGCCTTTACTTTTGCCTCCGTAATGTCCTTCCCCTCCACAACGCTGCAGCCGGGCTTTCTGGGCTCCATGGGAATCATCACCAGATGGTTTTCCAGCCAGGCCAGGATATCTTCCTGGTTGCAGGTTTCTATCTTCTCCGGCCAGAAGCGGTTGTTGTAATAGTGCCTGCAAAGGCCGGGGATACAAATGCCGATAGAGTCCTGCGCCCCGCTTACAATGCCGTCGCTGCGCTCAGGGTCATTTTCAAAGCAGAAGACAAGTTTTGCCAAGGTCTCCGGATCCATGTTGGGAAGCTGGTAGGGCCAGATTTTCCTTATCATATTCCTGGTGCTTGTGCTTAAGCCGCAGCGTTCCCTTATGGGGAAGGTGGGCTCAAGGCTTATGGTAATGGCCCATCCCGGAGCATATTGGCTCACATAAGGCTGGTCAATCCAGGTGCCGGCAAGGTCAAGCCTTGTTGGAATCTGGCTTTCTGTCTTCTTGAGATCTGTACTGCTCCGGGCGTCCAGACCTTTCTGCGGCACCCTTTCCAGCACCACATATTCAATCCCCCTCTCCTGACAAACTCTCCTCTTGTCTTCATTGCCGCCGTCGCTGTTTACAACAAGGATGTCCGGCTTAACAATATCCAGAGTGGGCAGGAAATCCAGTATACCGCTCCCGGCGTTTATGTATGCTTCCTTCACGTAGCGGATAGCCTTCACCATAAAGAGGCGCTCCTGCTCACTGTATACGGTTTTGTGGTGTTTGTAGTCAAGAATAGTTGCGTCGCTGCCTATGCCCACATAAAGGTCTCCATACTCCGCCGCCTGGCGGAAAAATTCCACGTGCCCGCTGTGCAGCAGGTCATAACAGCCGGAAACAAATACTTTTTTCATCGTTCTGCACGCATAGGGTTATTGAGAAAATCCTGGTAACTGAGGCGGATACCGTCTTCCAGCTCTGTCTTGTAGGTCCAGCCTAATTTTGCGGCTTTGCTTACGTCAAGGAGCTTGCGGGGTGTGCCGTTGGGTCTTGTGGTATCCCATTCTATCTTGCCAGTATAGCCGACGACCTTGGCAACCAATTCTGTGAGAGCCTTGATGGTGAGTTCCTTGCCCGTGCCGGCATTTACGGTCTCATTGCCACTATAATTGTTCATCAGGAATACGCAGAGGTTGGCAAGGTCGTCCACATAGAGGAACTCTCTCAGCGGGCTGCCGTCTCCCCAGCAGGTGACGGATTCCGCTCCGGAGACCTTGGCTTCGTGGAAGCGGCGGATCAACGCGGGCAGAACATGGCTGTGCTCCGGATGATAGTTGTCATTGGGGCCGTAGAGATTCGTGGGCATCACGCTGATGTAGTCCGTGCCGTACTGTTTGTTCAGGTATTCGCAGTACTTGAGGCCGCTGATTTTGGCAAGGGCGTATGCTTCATTAGTCTTTTCAAGTTCTCCGGTGAGGAGGCAGCTCTCCGGCATCGGCTGGGGAGCCATACGGGGATAGATGCAACTTGAGCCTAAAAATTCCAGCTTCTTGCAGCCGTTCTGCCATGCCGCGTGAATCACATTCATCTCCAGAATCATGTTGTCATACATGAAGTCCGCCAATGCGCTCTGGTTGGCCACAATGCCACCCACCTTGGCAGCAGCCAGGAATACGTACTCCGGCTTTTCCTCTTTGAAGAAGGCCTCTACGTCGGCCTGGCGTGTCAGGTCCAGTTCCTTATGGGTTCTGGTTATGATATTCGTGTATCCTTGCCGCTGCAGCTCACGGACAATGGCGCTTCCCACCATCCCACGATGCCCTGCAACGTATATCTTACTATTCTTTTCCATTTTTTAGATCCGTTCGTCGCTTCGCTCCTCAGGATGACATGTCATTCTGAGCGCAGCGAAGAATCTATTCATCCATATGTTCTCTAATGTACAGCTTCCTAACCTTCTTCATGTCGTGCTGCACCATAATCTTCACAAGATCCTCAAAGCTGGTCTTCTGAGGGTTCCAGCCAGG
>Ga0310786_10003516_pt1 | contig 22729 bp, 7 predicted proteins | sample AusTroGonzalo_MG_FD_203881 | JGI IMG/M metagenome (GOLD analysis project Ga0310786, IMG submission 203881) | Bovine rumen microbial communities from tropical cattle in Woodstock, Queensland, Australia - Gonzalo_03 (v2) (version 2) | ecosystem: Host-associated > Mammals > Digestive system >...
ATCGTTGCGCCAGGTGTCGCGACCCCTCCGCCGGTAATAGTGCCGCCTGCCTCGCTCGTCTCGTCAAAGAAGCCCGTCGCAAGATACCATGACGGCATTGCCTCTACCGTGATCGTCTTTTTGAGCGTCAGCGACTGGTAGGTGGAGCCGTTGGGAACACGGCACATGATTGAAACGGCATACTGGCCCGCCTTGGTAAGCATTCCAACGGCCGACCACGTCACAACTCCGTCCTCCTCGGTCGTCTTCACCACCGTAAGTCCGGTCGGAAGGCCAGAAATGGACGTTATGCCCATTCCATCCGCCTCGGTTGTGCCAAAGGCCCCGAGATCGCCCGCCTTGAAATTCTCGCCAACGTGCCTGTCTTCAAGCTCGGAGAGATCGATGCCATAGGCAGATAGGTCGCTGTCCTGCGGTATCGTGTAGTTCCCGACACCTATGCCAAGAATGCGCGAAAACGTGTAGCCCGCGGCATTTTTGGCCGTGACCGTCACGGTGGAGTATCCGTCCACGGTGGGCTTGCCCGAGACGACAAGAGTCTGGGCATTAAGCGCGAGACCAGAAGGCAGGCCAGTCATCGTTACGGTCGGATAGGACGCGGAGTCGATTTCAAGCTTGGCGGAGAACGCTGCGCCTTTGGCAAATTCCGACGGCAGCACATCCTCGTCGAAGTTGATGTAGTCCATCGATATTGGGGTGAACCGAGCCTCCAGCGCTACAGGAACGCTCCCCATCTTGAAGGAGTTGGCCGCGGCGCGCCAGTCGTTCACGGTCTCCGCAGGCGAACCGTCCATGTACCACCCGCAGAACACCCAGCCGTTGGATGGCGTCGCCGAGAGCGAAATGCTCGTCCCCGCGGTCACATCCCGTGAGATGGGGGTTATCGAACCGCCACAATACTCTTCGTCCTCCGACACGGCAGTCGTGAATAGCGCAGCCGGTGCAGATGCCGCGAAAAGAAACATCGCGGCAAACATCATTCCCTTAGTCATCTGTCCTTTCTCCATTTAAATCGCTCCTTCTATGCGTCTACAGGTCGGGATGGGACTCAATCCATTCCTTCGCGGCATCTGGTCCCGTCCACTCGTTGTCGGTAATCCACTCATACGCTTCCTTGGCAGGGCCATGGCAAGCCTCGTTGTCGCACGCCATGAGCTCTACTATCGCCTCTACGGCGAGAGATGCCTCGCCGCTCTTTATGAGGTTCATCGAAAGGTAGTCGCACGCGGACTCGTCCTTGATCGCCATCATCCCCAGCATGGTGTTGTTGATGATGTCCGCCTCGTCTTCGCACTCGCGGATTGCCTCCTCCCACTTGTCAATGGCGGCCTGCACTACATCTTCGTCGTCGTCCATCAGGAATTCCGTCAGCTCCGGAAGCGCATCCGCTCCAACCCAACCGAGCGCATCGATTGCACGCCCTTTGACTTCTGCATTGCCGCTCCTTGCGGCCAGTCTGGCAATTGCGACAATCTGCTTGTTGTCATTGGCTTCAAGAGCGGCGCGCAGCTTCTTGAGATATTCCCTCTCCTCTTCCGTCAACTCCTGCCTGATCATATCGGCGATCTCGTCGACAAGATCGGAATTCTCGCGGTCTTCAAGTCGCTGTTGCCGTGCCGCTCTCGCCTCTTCCGCGCGTTCTTCGTCGCTGACTCTCCGCCGCATGCCTTCCTCCCGGATGCGCCGTTCGGTGCGCGCGTTGTCCGCCTCGGAAACCAGTTCGCCTTTGGCCCCGTTCGAGCGGAGCTCAGTCTTCTGGCCCTTCATAAATCCCTCCCCATTGGAGAAGGACTCATACGCCACATACCCTAGTGCGCCAACGGCCACGATCGTGACCAGCAGACCAGGATTCAGGATCTTCTGAAGTCGTTTCATCTTTTTCATTCCCAGACAATCCCCTCTGTCTTTCCGTCCGGCTGGACGGATAGTCCGCTCCAGATCTGCTTTCCATCCGCAGCATGGGGGACGTGAACGCCGCGAACCTGGGCTCCCGACGGCAGAGTCGCTGTGAACTCGCCCGTGTTGCGCCCATACGAATCGACTTTTGCCTTCCATCCGTTCGCGTCGAAAACAGCTTGCGCGAGAGCCGGGTCCATCCCGGACGGAATGTCGTACGTCCCGCCCACAACGGCGAGGACGTTGGTCCAACACGTCGGCGAGACGTTGCCGCCGTCAAGGTTGACGAGATTCAGCGGCGTCTCCTCATCGGTCGACAGATAGCGAATCGATGGATTCATCGCGTCCGGCTCGATGGCCACAAGCCCGAAGATGCCGGCCTCAGCGCCCGTGCATCCTGTTGGCCGCGCGTCTACATGGAAGAACCACTTCTTCCCGGAGCCAGTACAGCAGTCAAACACGTGAAATGCGGGCGACGTTCCGGAAAAGCGTCGGCCGATGGAGTCCAAGCCGAAATAATCTACGATGCCGCTGTCGTGTACACGAGCGCAAAGATAGCCATTGCCCAGAAGCCCGGAATCGGCGGGATTGCATCCGACGACTGTGAGCGCCGCCGCATAAGCGCCAACGACTTCCCGAAGTTGACCTCTTCCAGCAGCGGTATGCCAATTGCCTTTGTACAGCCAGTACTCGGTGTCTCCGGCGAGAATTACCGCATCATGCTCCTCTGAGTTCGCGTAAATGGCCGCCGAAACAGTCATCTTGGAGATCCCCGACGCCGCCGTTACACCCGAAAGGAGTGCGACTCCTTCGGAAATGGCGCCGAGGGGACCTGTGGAAAACGCGAACCGCTCGCCCCTGTACGTGAACCGTCCGTCGACGAGTCCAGAAGGCCCGACGGACAGCGATGCAGCTCCAGAACATGCGCCCAAAACGTCATTATCCGCCGTTCTGAATATCCTGTATCCCGTATAGTTCGCCGCCAGCCCGCCAAGCGATGCAATCGTGAATGCAACGCGGAACGTCGCCCCCTGCACGACCTCGCCAGACGACTTCTTCGTGACAAGCTGAAACTCCGATTCGTACACACCTGTCGCATTAGGGACTCCTGCAAAGGAGATTCCCGATCCGTCTGCGGAAACCGACATCCCGGGCGGAAGGCTACCAGACCTGATGTTCACGGATACGGAATCGTTCTTGCCGACGTTGGCTACACTCAGTTTGCCAGGCGCCGCCGACACACCCGCCGTCAGCGTCGGAGCAAGGAGGACTGAAGAATCAGACGCCGTCCATCCAGAAGGAAGGCCGCCTGCGACATCCAAGTCGGGGGCATCAACCGGCAACAGCCGCATAACCGCAACGGCTCCCTCGCGGACGGCAACATTCCCGTATTCGTCCGTGAACGACGCGTCCATGCGCCACCAAGCGTGAGATCCAACAGCATTCGTCGCAAAACCGAGCAAAGCCGACGGCTCTTCGACGCTTCCAGCGGACGGGTAGGTGAAGCTTCCATCCGAAAGCTTCGCCTTTCCGTCCGAAGGCAACTCGACAAGTGCAGAACTCGAAGTCCCGACAAGCGTAACAACGTCAATTGACACTCCCTCGGGCAACTCCACCATGTCTTCCGATTGAGCCGCGAGGGAGAAATCGCCGGCTACGCGAACCCAGGAGCAATCAGCAGGATTCGTCGCCACAAGCCGCAGAGATGCAATGGGCGAGACCGTCCAGTTCGCAACAAGGTACGAATCGCCTCCCGTCCCCCTTGTACCCTTGATTGTCACAGTCTGGCTGCCGGCGGGAACCGCAACGAAATGACGGCCCGAGTAATCAGAGTCAAGGACTGCATTGCCCAGCGACAGCGCCGCTGCCGCGTCCCCCTTCGGCAAAACGGAAAGATCCAGGACCGCCGGCCCCTTCACGGCGATCGAGAGCGCCGTCCCCGACGACGACAGGGTTCGGCTGCGGAAGACGCACTCCCCCGCGCCTTCGAACTCGCGCCCATAGAACCAGGCATCGCCTGAGACGCTGGCCGCGCCGCCGAGAACCGTGGCGTTGTATTCCGCGAAGGACGCCTCTGCAAGTGAATCGCGCACGATGAACTGCGCCTTGTTCGGGGACCCTAACGCAGCTCCGCCTGAGGCGGACAGCTCAAAGTAGGCGGACTTGTCGTCCTGCATGCCGGCCGTAGCCGGAATCGCCCACTCGACTTTCTTCGGCTCGCGGTCGTTGTTGCCCCACTCGAAGGCCTGCGAATGGGAGTAGCCCTTCGTGACAAGCGTTGCCGTCGCCGACACGGAGCCCTGGTACCCTCCAGTCCGGAGGATGTCGGCTGTGAACAACTCGCCTTCGTGGAAAACGGGACGGGCGGTCGTCCATGACTCGTCGAAGGCGACTGTCCCTGCGTTTCTGGTCGAGTTAGGCGAGAGTGTCACCGAACACGACGACATTGCCTCTGGAATCGCGCAATGGGACTTGGGATAGAGGCAGACAGTGAAAGAGCGGTTCTGCCACGTAGTCTCCTGCGGAACGAGGATCGGCACGGAAATGGTCTTTGCCGACCTCGTCTCGCCGACTTCCCAGCGGAGCGTGCCGCCAGCGGAGACGAAGTCGACGCCGTTCGATGCCGTACCGTCCACGGTCTGCCAGTCCACCTCCGCGACGTAGTTCGTGTCCGTGGCGCCAAGCTTGACGGTCAGAACCGCCTCGGCGGCGTTGTGGGCGAACGTCGCGGATGCCGTAGCGAAGCTGGCCGGAACGACGGCCTCGTCGTAGCCATAGCCAAAGACGTATCCCGCGACCGAGGTCAGCGCCTTGGCGGGCGCGACCTTGACGTAGTAGGTCCCGGCAGCGGGGAACACGACGGAAACGCTCCCTTCGGCGGCATCGGCGTTCACAGTGGCGACAATGGACTTCCCGGCCGAGTCGGAACTCACGGCCAGCACGAGATTGGGGGCTGCAAACCCTTCACGAGGAGAGACGCAGAAGGTCCACTGCTCGCCATACGCCTCAGGTATCTCGATCCGATGCCAGTCTGCCTTGTCTATGGAGCTCAGCGTCTGCCCATCCAGGACGACGAGCTCGCCAGAACACTCTGGATCGGCAAGGAACGGCGCCGTAGCGGCCAGATCGTCAGCCTCGTCCCATTCGTCAGACAGCAGAACCGTCCTCACATTGCCTATCACGTATTCGCAGGCGTCTTCGACTGCCCAGGAATCTGCAGTCACCGTGCATGGCGGACGTCCCCTCACGCGCCCGTCGGGGCCAAGGACAAGAAGCGTGGGGTATCCAACGCGCCTGTAGGTGATTGTGCCGGTCGCATCCCAGTTGCCGATAGTCACAGTAGTCGCGGTTGGAAGGCCAAGCGAATTCTGCCATGTGTAGTTACGCTCCTCGATCAACTTGAACACGTCTGCGTCAAGAAGGCCGTTCGCTGCACGGTACTCCTCGTTGTAGAGCCAGCACTGGAAGCCCCACCCCGGTCGCTGCGTACGCACGTCGAAGTCGGCAGTCTTGTGGCTTTCTGCGTCGGAAACGGTGCCTCTGTACGGAAAGTCAAGCGCAACGAGATAGGCGCCGATATCTCCTACGAAGTCCGCCCAGGCCTTCTGCGAAAGGACTTTCCGCTCAAGCGCCTGGCAGTGCGGGCACCACCACATTCCGGTCGTCATGACGATGACTGGCTTCCCGGCCTGCGCAGCCGCGTTCGTCGCCGCCGCGTAGTCCTGCGTCCACACGCCAGGCTCCGCCCCGGACCACGCCGGGCAGATTCCAGACGGCTTCACATCGTAGGCGGCCGAAGCCCTGAACGCAGAAACGCCAAAGAGCGCCGCCGCGGCAAGCACCAGTGTCTTATGCATCCCCATGTTACTCATCATCTTCATCCTCGTTAACTCCAGTCGGCAGTTCTTCATTGTAGTCTATAATCGTATCGACCGATTCAACAGTGAAAGGCAACGAGCACTTCCATGTCCGCGCAGAACTGCCGCTGCCAAGCTTAACCGGCAGAGTGCAGAACCCGGAGGCGACCGTATCGCCCTGGATTGAGCGCATGGGAAGCACGGTGGCCTCGTCGTCCCACGAGAAGAGCATAACGCCCTTGTGGGAATAAGTTCCGATTTTCACCGCGGCACCCGCGTAATCCGCGGCCCACAGCTCGAAGCTTCCACTGAACACGCCGGTCGCGCGCTTGAGGGAGAACTTGAGGTTGGAGGGGTTTATGGATTTCTCGACGTCGATTGCCCCTTCCGTCTCGGAACTCGCGACCAGCGACTGGGCCGGGGCCGTGACGACATTTCCGGCGATGCCGAGGTATTCCTCCTTTACGCCCGGGAATACGACGTACTCGTCAAGGTCGGAGAGCAGCTCTTCGGGAAGCATCCACGAGTCAACCCCGGCAACGCAGAGGGGGCTCTCGATGTAGTACGCCTGGAGGTTCATGACGGTGTCGTACCAGCCGCCCGTCGGCTCGACCGTGATCAAGTAGCCCTCCTCGCCGTCGCGGGTCGCCTTGAAGTCGCCGTTTGCCCAGACGAGATCGCTGTCAGACCTGACGACGGGAACGTCGTCGGCGTTGAGCTTGACGTGAATCCAGCCGCCGAACACCTCCTTGCCCTTCGCGTTGTAGACGGGGAAGCGCACTTCTCGCAATCCAATGTCGCTGTCGCTCGTGAACGAGATATTCGCCGAACAAGTGAATGTGCTGCCGTCGGCCAGGACGGCCGCGACTTTCGCCTTGCCCGCCTCGGTAATCGTCATCGTTATGTAGCCATTGCCCTGCGGGATTCCGTCGAAGGCGTCTATTGGCGGCAGCGAGACAGTGTAATAGCCCGAGAACGCGGCGAACTCGGCCTTCGTGTCCGGGAGCTTCGCGTTCTTCCTGACGGCTTCGCCGAAGTATACGACGTTCGTCAACGCCCTGGTCTTGTCCGCAGACACCGTATTGAGCACCATAGAGACCTTCATCGGCGTATCGAGCGCCGCCCAGTCGTTCGTCGCGCCCGCGCAGGCCGTGATGACAAGCGTGTTCGTGCAGGTGTGGCGCGTTCCGTTTACGGTGACCTTGACGGCCTTCGAAAATTCGGCCGTCGCAGCGGGGATGCCGTTGTCGGTAATGGGAGCCATGCCGTCGTAGCCGGACTTGGTGAACATGTATGTGTTGCCGCCCACGAGGACGCGCGCTGTGAGCTTGCCGTTTTCGCCCGCGGTCACCTTCAGCGATCCGATGCTCTTCGACACGTCTGCGGGGACAAGGGCGTCCTCGGTCTCGGACAGTCGCAGGTCATCGCTTTCGACAAGCCCGTTGAACGTGCCGGCAAGAAGCCCTATCGGGCTTACGCTGAACTTGAAGCCGACGGAACTCGCCCCTTCTGCCATGACCGCCGCCGAGAACTCGCCCGAAGACGTCGGAACGCCGGAGATGATGCCTTTTGCCGCGTTTAGCTTCATGCCCGGAGGGAGACGAGACCCGTTGACAAGCTGATAGCGAGCCGTCGCGCTTGCCGTGTTGGAAAGCGGTATCTCGGCGCTTACACCTTGTCTTAGCTCGACGGGATACAGCGGTATTTCCTTCATTTCGCCGAAGGCCGGTATCTCAAACATCGATATCGCCCTGCCGGAGGCGTCCGTGCCGCCACTGACACGCGTTACGGCACTCACGCCGGCTTCTGCCGTCCTGAACGTCCAGATAAGACTGTTGGTGTTGACGAGCGCGACATTGCCGGCATCGTCGAGCATCACTGAGTCAACGCGCCAGAAATACTGCTTACCCTCCGGCAGGCCCTGCAGCGAGCATCCGGGGCAGAACGACATCAGCGCCGCAAGCGTGCAGTTCTCGTAGAGCTCCATCGCCGGATCCAGCGACGAGATGTGCGCCTCCGCGGTACCGATCCTGTCCTTGTCCTCGTCTATGTACAGCCGGTAGTAGACGTCGTCTTCGCTGCCGCATACGACAAAATGCGTCTCCTCGGCGATGACCAGCTCGTTCATGAGCGGCGAGACGAGCGAAGGAGACTCAAGGGGCTTCCACGAGAATGGGGCGCCGCCGTCCTGCTCTCCGAAGGAGACGTACGCCGCCTCGCCCGCCAAAGCGGAACCCGCGCGGGAAACCATGAATGCCACAGTATGGCGTTCCTTGCCGAGGTACTTTACTACGCTGCTGCCGTCGCCGCATTCGATGGCCTCGCCATCGACCGTGCATGCAAAGACATCGCCATCTCCTCCGGTAAACGTGGGGCTGAACGAAAGACGCCCAGGGCCTGAAAGCGAAAGAGTCAGCATCGAACTTGCCCCTGCGTCCGGCGTAACGCTCCTCAAAAGCCCGCTGGCGTCGAAATACCAGCCGTCGGAAGATCCGCCCTTTAGCGACAGTCCGTCGGCCTTTAGCGCCGCTGCATATTCGGCAAAGCCGCCGGAGAAGTCAGAGTCGTAGACGGTTACGGAAACCGCAGGCCCCGCCTTAGACTTGTCAGCGTACGTCCGGTCTGGAACAATCTTCACGGACAGGGTCTTGGGGGTCTGGTAGCCCTCGTCCGTCGCAAGCGTCCGAAGGACAAAGGCCTTTGGCGCAGTGTCGCCATCGGCCCAGACAAGCGTCATGGGTTCGCCGTCGAAATTGACGTCGGGCTGTGCAGTTCCCTTTACGGGCGCAACGGCGACGGCAACCTCCCCGTCGGAGCCGCCGATGCGCTCGAGCCAGAGCGTGATCTCGTCGCCGGCGGAGACCGACACAGACGGCCTGGCCTCGCTTTCAAACGCCTCGGGCGCAGAGGACGAGCCAAACGACGTGAAGCATATCTTGCCCGTCGACTTCTTCGTCGCCTCGAGAATCGACACCGTGGCCATGCCGGGATATCCGACTCCGGGCACGCTCTCTCCGTCGAGGACATCGGACGGATCAAGCGCCGCAAGCTCGACCTGGAACTGCCGCGTGTCCTGCCAATGGGCTATCAGATCGGGAATAAGCGTGACGGTAATAGTCTTCGCATCGGTGTCGCCGTCTTCCCATTCAAGCACGCCCGATGCATTGATGTAGTTCTCTCCCGGCTTGGCGGTGTAGGCGCGCGTCGTGTAGCGTGCGCGCACTTTCCCGTCGCTTCCTCCCACACGGACGGCCTGCACGCTGACGGAGGCGGCGTTGTCCTTTACCGAGTACGACGTCTGCGCAAACTGGACGAAGCCGGCAATCACCGCCGAATGCGTAAGCACATACTGTGCGTCCGTCACTTCGCCGGGGAAATGCGTGACACTCACCCAGTAGTCAGCCGTCTCCCGCGCGAAGAATTCGGTCGAAGACCCTTTCCGCCCGTCTGCGACCTCAAGCTCGTCGACGAGGTCGGTTCCGTTTGCACGGTAGACCCGCAGAAGGACGTTAGTCGTCTTCGCCTCCGGCGCGAATCCGAGCGTGTAGTAGCCGGACGCCTTGACAGGCAACTTGAACCAGTCCGCCGCGTCATTCGCCCAGAGACTGCGCGAAACGCGCTCCGTCTCGGGCGTGCAGGCGATAACCGGGACTTTCGCGCCGGTCTTGGAACCATCGCCGTCGCGTGCGTCATTTGCCATGTCCGAGGCATCGAACTTGTCGGAGTACTTCACGCTTACGACTTTTGTCTTCCCGGCCTCGACCTTCGCAGTCACGTTCGCCGGGGTCGTCCAGTTCTCAAGGCCGGTAGCAAAGGAAATCGTATATGTCGCGGCGGGGAGCCATTTGATGGCGCCGCCGGGGTACGACCCGTAGCCCGCGATTGTCCAGACCGCCCCGTCTTCGAACGTTGCGCCGCCGATCTCTACGTTCAGTTTGCCGAGCGAACGACCCTGCCTGTCGTACATGAGGGAGAAGACCTCGTAGGGCCCGAAGTCGCAGCCCTGCCCGTTCTCAAGCGAAAGCGAGATGTAGTACGAGGTGTCCTGCGTGGCGTCGAACGTCAAGACAGTGTTTATGTCGCCTGAAACACCGCTGACCGGCTCCTTTGAGCCGTTCTTAAGAGTGAATACCTCGGCAACGCATTTAGGCGCAGTCTCCGTCGGCATGGAGCAGCATGGAATGGCCGCAATCTTGTAGGACAGGCCCGAAGTCGCGTCAATGCGGAAGCAGTCCGTAAAGTCAGTGGCTCCAAGCGTATGCTCCTCCGTCATCGACCCTTTTTCACAGACGTCGTCGCCGGCGAGTCCCGGCGCAGGGTCAAGCGCCGTGGCGCCGGTGTACTTGTCGTCGATTGGGTCTTTGGAGTCGAGAACCTCGTCCTCGGCTGTAAGGGTCTTCACGAGGAATGACACCGCCCCATACGTCGGCTCCAGCGTCTCGTCCTCGACATCCTCAGAGAACGCCGCCTCGCAGACTCCGACCCAATAGTCGCCGGAGACCTCAGGCACAAACGTCATCTGGCAGTCATAGCCGGACTGCGTGCCGAAGTTTCTCAGCAATATGTCGCCGGCAGCGTTGTAGACCTCCATGACGAGGTTCGTCTTCGCGCCTTCGGTGCGGAAACGGTAGAACTTACCGGCGACCAGCCCCTGCAGCTTGAACAGCTGCTCGTCGATGTAGTCGTCGGAATATCCGCTCGTGGGATAGTTCCGCCACCCTGGCGCACAGTCAAACGCGGCCTCGGTCGTAGAAGGCGAAATCGCCGTCAGCGGCGAGCCGTCGACATTCACATGCGCACCAGGCAGTCGCGCCGGAACCTGGCAGTAGCGAATCGCGGCAGTGCCGCCCTCTCCGGAAACGCAGATGATGTGCATGCCCGTCTGCGCCGGCTTTACGACATACCCCTCGTTCCCGTTTGTCGACCACTCTTCAAGGTCGTCGACAACTGGGCCTTCCACGCCCTCGGCGCTAGTTATGATCATGGTTACGGGTTCGTCCTCCGAGCCGCCCGTCGTGCCGAACTTGTAGCGCTTTGTCTTGTCAAGCGTCACGGAATAATAAAAGGCGCCGAACATGAATCGGCCCGAAGCGAGTGAAATCCCCGTTCCAGGGGACGCAATCGCCAGTGGCTTCGTCTCGGTGCCGTACGGCTCCGTCGGCTGGACCACGCCACTGACGAGATGTACGGAGAGCGACCACCCGACATCGCCCTCGATGCAGATGTAGTACGTGACAGACTTCGTGTCTTCATCGGACCAGTCGTCCTCCATGATGATGCCGCGCTGGCTGACGCCATCGGGGTCTGTATCCACATTGAACCAAGGGCACGAAACGTCCTTGTCGTAGTACGTCGAGACATCGTCGATCGACATTGATATCTCCTGATACGTGCCGGACGTGTATACCGTATATGCGTTTCCCCTTGTCGCAGTGAACTTGAGATAGTACACTCCATAGTCACTGTCGTACGACTTGTCGTCAGGATCGTAGGTCGCTGTGAGCGTGATGGACTTAGTCGCCCCAACCGAGATGGACGCAGCGCTGCCATAGTACGAGCCCGTTGTGGCGCCAAGCACGCACCAAGCCGTCCCGAGACCTGCGATGACGCAGAATATTGCCTTTGTCATTTTCATTGATTCTTCTCCCCCCTGTCCCAGAAATTGGTGCCATTAGGATATACGACGCTCATAGTTCCCTTCAGCGCGTCGATGCACTCGCGAACGGCCTGCTCATCCATCTGGCGCTGCAAGTCGGCCTTGATGCCCTCCGGCCCCTCCGCAGGAACCGTCAGCTCCTCCTGGATCAGCTCGATATGTGCAAGTTCGATCGTCTCTGGCTTGGTCAATTTGCCATCGGCATTGCGCTCGGCATAGTCGTGCTTTAACATCTTTACAATGAAGTACGATACGCCGTCGTTCATGATTTCACTGACTTCGCCGACTTCCAAAGAGAAAAGCTCTTCATTTTCCGGCAGGTCCGAGCGCCTGAAGACACCCCAATAGCCGTCCTCGCCGTGGGAGGCATCCTCGTTGAACTTCTCCGCCATTTCCTCAAATGTGACCTCGCCGGCCACGATCTTCCTGCGGATGTCCTCGAGTCTGGCTCGGATTGTCCTGTTCGACGCCGCAATCACCGCATTCTCGGCGGCGACGTCTGCCAGAATATTAGAAACCGCCTCGTCGGTGACGACAATGCCCTTGACTTCGTGCTTGTCGAGATATGCCCGTGCCCAGCAGGCATCCTCCGCCTCACGCCGAATGGCATCCCCCCCTCCGGGAAATTCCGCGTCGATCTTCTCCCTGTCTATCCGATGCATCTTGGCGAACGAGGCCATCGCCTCCTCAGCGGCCTTGCGGATGTCCGCCTCGGCAACAAGCCCCTCCTCGCGGCTTTTCTGCTTCAGAACCTCGTTGTCGACAAACGACTGGATGCGGCTGCGGGAAAGTTCAGTCTGCATCTGATTCCGCAACTGCTCCTTAAGGCCCTGCGTCCGCCCAAGCACCCAGGCAATCTGCTTCGAACGGAGCACGAGGTCCCCCTTGGTCAGCACTGCCCCGTTGACTGCCGCCACGACATCGTCGTCCTTCATGTCGAATACCGAAGTGTCCTTGCCAAGATACTCGAACTTGGCCGGCGGCGGATTCTCCATCGTAGGCCGCCATCCGCTGTCGGCATCGCCCCCGCATCCCGACACAATGGCCGCAAGAATCGCGAAGGCACCTTTCACCTTGTAACTTGATTTCATCATTTGTCACACCCTCACTTTGAAATCTCAATGCCGTATGACTTCTTGTCCATCAGGAAGAAGCCCCTGCCCCCCACGTTGTCGTCTTCGTCGCAGACAGGCGTCAGCACGCCCTTGTACGTAAACGACTTGACAACGGTCCGTCCTTCCACCTCGTACTCTATCTTCTCGTTGCCGCGGAAAACCCCCGTAGACCGAGTGAAGTTAATCGAAAGAAGTTCGGAACTGTCGTCGCCAGCTATCAACTTCGTCCCCGCCGCGTTGAAGTCGAACCGACAGGGCCTTTCGGCGGAGCCTCCCCAGGCCGTCGCCTTGTAGCTGCCGCCGCGCCAGGAAAAGTCGCCGACAGAAAGGATGTTCGTCACCGAAAGCCCTGCGCGATATGCCTCAGTGATATCCTCTGTCTTGCTGTAACGCCCTCCAGAGACGCGCATCTCGCGGTCGAACTGCGGCGTTCCGGCGGAATCATACCGAACCCAGCCGGCAAATCCATCCCTCAACACCGCCGTGCCGACATCGTCCCTATGCGCAAACGAGACAAGCGCATGGAACCAGCCGCCTCTGTAGGCGTTTGGCGCAATGTAGAGGTGGAGCTGCGGCTTGCCTTCGCAGACAAGCAATGCGCTGCTCATGCTGACGCTCTGCCCGTCGGCAAGGACGCCAGTGGCCTTGACGGACCCGCTCTCGCCAACCGTCACGAGGAGATATCCGCTCCCGAACGCTTCACCGTCGCAGTCCTGCGGCAGCGTCGCGGTGTAGTAGCCCTTGCAGTCCGCGAGCACGGCGGCCTCTTCCGGCTGAACGGGGCTGTCGCTCCAGCAATTGCGCCACATCTCCCCGCTGGCCGTCTGTTCGCCGTCGCTCGAGATTGCGACCCTGCCGGTCGAGGCGTCTATCTGGAACAGGACCTGGACAGAGTCGCGTCCGCACCTGGCGGCAACTTCGATTGAATCGCCGCCCCAGCCGCCATTCGCAGAGAACGTCCACGACTTGCCGCCGCAGGCGAACTTGCCGGACACCTTGCCATTCTGGGCGACTGTCAGCGTGGCTCGGCCTGGCACGTCCCCAACCTGCACCCAGCCGGTATATGTTCCCGTCTTCCTGAACTCCTCAGATGGCATGAACACGATGTTGCTTATCTCGACTCCCGCGGCGCTTGCCGTGAACGAAACGGTCTTGACTCCTGCGTCGATGCCGATGCTGTTCTTGCCGCGCTTCAGCGAGATTTCCTTGCCGGCGACTTTCGCCTTGAGCGTGACGCCACTGGGAATGTTGACCGTCAACGTCAGCGTGCCCGGCCCCTTGACCGACGTCTTGAGCGTATACGCCCCAGTCGAGCATACGGTGCCGTCCCTGACTGACGAATACCAGCCAGTGCCAGTGGCACGGAGCGAAAGCCGCGAGAGGTCGTCCTTCGAATATGCCGCGACGGCCCCGGCAAAATCGGCATCGGTAATCGCGAAGTTCAACGTGGCGACGCTGTCTGCCGCAAGTGATGCGCCGCCGAGGATTGAGAGGACGCAGGTATCGTGCCTCACGGACTGGTATCCGGCAACGGTTGGAACCGTCACTGTTGACTCAACGATTCCGTCGCCACGGTCTGCGAACAGCGGAACCTTTTCAACACTGCCCGACGCCCAGGTCCAAACGCCCGTCACCGCTCCGGCGCAGCCATCCACCCTGCCGAGCTCCACCGCGAACTTCTCGCCTTCGCGCACTGCGTAGGTCTTCGAGGACGACGCGGCAGACAGCGGATCCCCGACGCGAAGGAGCGAAATCACCCCGCATTCAGGATCTTCCTTGTCCTTCAGCGTAACGACGACCGTCCTGTTCGCGCCGAGCTCCGTGTCCTCGTCGCACTCCAGCGTCAACTTGAACGTCTCGTCGCCTTCCCATACGGAATCGAAGTTGGCAAGAGGCACCTTGACGCGCCTGACGCCGCCCGTCGTCTCAATCGGCCATGCAAGCCGCGACACGACGCCCGCGTAGAAATCGGACGGCGACAGCGCCGGATGCGCGGCGTCGGGATCCTCGCTTGCCGCGACCGTCGCCGTGACATCGGAAAGGTCGATCTTCTCGCCGCCGGTCTCGCAGACGACGTTCACGACGACTACGGAGGCAGCCTCGTTCGCCTCGACGGACGTCTCCTGGAAATATACAGTCCTGTTCGCCTGCATCTTGTACGCGATTTCGTATGCTACATAGACTGGAGAAGTACCGGCGGCAGCACGGCTCACCTTCGCGTAGACGGCGTTCTCGTCGGCGATTTTCGGGGTCTTGTAGCCACTCGCCGACAGTTCCGCAAGCGACATCGCCGCAATCGCGGCCCCCGAAGGGTCGAAGAAGAACTCAACCGCAACGGCGTCGGCGTCGATATTCGCCGTCACGACGTCGTGGGCCTCGAAGCGGTACATCTTGCCGCGCTGGAGATTCGTGAACTTGTACCAGTCCACGTTGTCGTCGCCGATTGTCTCGCTCGTGTTGCGGCCTTCGCATCCGTTCAGGTGGGCGGCGACGGCGTTCCATCTCACGTCTACATCGCCAAGTGTCGTCGCGCCGGCCGCGACGTGATCGGCATTGTCTGCTGCGTCGTACTGAGGAGTGCTGTCCTTTACCGCCACGACAAGGCTGGCATATTCGCCCGTCTTGATCTTTTCCTTTGTCTCGTCGGTTTCAACGGCGAGCCTGAGCGTGAAGGACTCGTCTCCAGTCCAGACGCTGCTGGCGCACCTGAGCTCGACGGTCAAATTGGTCTCTGCCAGGCCTGGGGCAAAGGCAATCGTCCGCTCGGCGAAGACATACTTGGACTCGTCGCCCTCAAGACTGACCTTCACATAGTTCACGATGTCCGGGTCGTTGAGCATGAGGTTGTCTTCGCGGCGCACCAAGAACGAATACGTCTGCGCGCCGTCGCGGGAGACTTCGTCTTCGCCCTTCTCGAAGGTCATCTTGGGCCACGGCCACTCATACGCGGACACCGTGTATTCAACGGAGGCATCGGCGACACCTTGCCGCCACACGCGCACCTTTATGTCGCCGTCAGCGGATAGAATCGGAGAGTTCCAGCACCCGCTGTCGATGACGGCGGCAAGATTCGTCGCAACGACAGCGGCGCCCGGCAGGGCGAACGATATCGAGACGTCCTTCGGCTCGATGTTGGTTGTCCATGCGGCCAAATCCGTGGAAAACAGGAATCTGTACGACTGCCCGGCTTTAGCCCCTGTGAAAGTGAACCAATCGCCGGTATCGGCGCCGTTGAGCCGCCGCGTAAACGCCTGCGCGTCGCCTATGGCCGTAAACGGCGTCGTCACCGCCGGATTCGCCTGGCTCTCCCCCGCCGTATCGCCGTCCTCGTATTCTGGAATCTCGCTAATTAGCGTCACGGTCGCCTCGGAGCATGCGCCAAGCGACAGTCGGGCGTCGTCAACCTCAAGAGACAACTTGAAGACGCGGTCGCCTTTCCAGACCGCCGGGGTTGCCGCCGTCAGATTCGTAACCGTCACGGTCGCCTCGGACTCGCCGGCCGGAATGACGACGGGAAGCCGCGTAAACGCGACGATGTCCACGCCGTCACGTGCCGTCACGCATGTCAAGGTCGCATAGACGGTCGCCGAAAGCTGAGTGTCGCCCGAGCGCTTGATCACGTACGTAGGCGCCGCTACGCTCTGCACCGTATCCCATTCGTCGCTCGCGAACTCGACAACGGGCGTTTCCCACTGCGTGAAGCCGATGGAATAGCACACCATCGCCTCGTCGTCTGGATCGCGCGAGATCACCACCTTTGCCGTTCCCGCTTCGGCGAAGCGCAGCAACGGCATCTTGTCAGGATCGACAAGGTCGCGCAGAGACCACGGTGTCTCGTTGCACTTGACCCAGATCCCGCCCGACGTGACGTTCGTGTACACGACGACTCCGATTTCAGTGCCGGACGGCTTGATTGTCAGATTGTCGGCCCCAAGAATGGCATTGCCGACGGGAACGCTAAAGTAAAGCGTGTCGCTCGTGTTGGTGTGGCTCAAATTGCGGCCCTCGGCCATCGCAAATGCCTTGCCGACGGCTATCGGGCTGTCTTTGTCCATCGGCGGAGACGGCGTTGCATCGTCCCCCGACAGAGTGATCTCCAGCTCCGACACGTCGCCGATGACGTAGAACCCTTCAGGATCGGGCTCCAGCACAAGCTTGAAGGCGCGCTCCGGCCGCCACTTGCCGGCATCCTTCAGCGTAAGAGTTACCGTTCCGCCCTCACCGACTTCCACGCCATCTTTGCCGAATCCGACATAGTCTGTGCCATCGATCGCAGTAATGGCCACGGTCTTAACTGTAGGACGCGGCGAATACGGCCAAGCGCCGTCAGTGGCGTCCACCACAAGTCCGACGTCAACGTCCTCATTTGGAGAATCAAACGATTGCGCCGACTGTGGGAACGCCACCACGGGGCGCTCATACGCCGTCATCGCGAGCGAATACGCGGCCAGGAGCGGCCCCGTCGCGCTCCCCTTGACAGGGGCGACGCGGAAGAAGTAATCACCCGCCGTCTCAGTGACGAACAGAATCTCGCCGCGCCCGTCCGCACCAATTGTCAATGACTTGCCCGCAAGAGCCTCCCCCCCGTTGGCGTAGACCTGTACTGACAGCTGGGAAAGCCCAGACCAGAGGTTCGGGTCTCCGGCTACCGTCAAAGAGCAGATGATTCCGGACGGAAGGCCCGCCAGCTTGAACCAGTCGGCGACATCGCCATGCTGAAGGCGCGTGCCGGCGGCATACTTATCACCATCAAAGAAGAGCCCATCGTTGAAAACGACGGCGGTCGCCGAGTCGTCCACCCCGCTTGCCATGAGGGACGTATCGTCGAGGATATCAACTCTGCACACTTCCCGCCATTCATCGTTCAGGCTGCCGCCGGCATCTATCGCAACATAGAAATGACATGTGTCGTCCAAGATTGTGTCATAGACAGGTATCTGGATCGTCGCCGTATCTTCCCCATCAGCAAAGACGAATACATGCTCGCCATCGGGATAATCGTAGTCGAACCCCTCGAACGCAGTAGCGTCCGTGTCGCCATCGCCCCAGCCAAAAAGCTCGTAGGGCACAGATTCCGCCCCCTTTGGATTGCTGCGGCTCAGTTTAACAGTCGCAAACTGCAAAGACCGCATTATGGAAACAGATGCATTAGATGTCTCAAATCCATAACTCTGCGACCTTCCCTCCTGAAGAGTAAAGACATAGCTTGCGGAAAACTCGTCGTTGGTAATGCTGTTGTACGTTGGCACAATATTCTCGGCTCTTGTCGCAAACTGTATATATATGTCGCCTGATGTCTCAGTCGTGAACTCGAAGCCCCCATTCGGGAGCTTGTTCATATATCCCTGGGCAAAAGCGCTCTTCTCTGCATCATCTATACCCTTGGAGCCGCTGTTTGCCGAATCGAGTGAGGAATATACGAAAATACGGCCAAGGTTCGCTTCTGATTCCTCGTAGCGGCCCTCGATCTTATATGTCTTCCCCACCTCTGCATTGGAGAATACATACCAGTCAGAGGTATCTTGAGTCTTGGTTAGATTGAGCGACCCGCTCCGCATGATCCTATAGAAAAGGCCATTTATGCCATAGTGCTTGTAAAGCCCATGCGAGACTGTATTCGCGGCGTCTATCACATCTGGAGTAATTCGAACAGCCACAGACGGCATGTCGTCAGTGCGATTTAGGAGGTAATGCATCAAGTCAATCCACTGTTCAGGCGAAAGCACCTCGAAATTGTAGCCCTCAACTGGATAATCTTTACTAGTGAGCGTCGTCTTGTTGTAAACGGTGCCAGTAGGCTTTGAAAGAGCCCCCATGCGAATTGAGGACCCAGTGATCCTAACCTGAGCATTGCCATCTGGAGATATGAGAGACATCATCGGAAAGCCAGAGTTCCCACCCAGATAATTGTTGAAGGCGTAGGTCGCGACCTTGCTCGACTTGTCATTGTAATCAGCCTCGACCAGCGCAACGCCATTGTCGACAGACCATTGCCTGAACGCAGTCTGATTATAGATGTTGTTGTCAGCATTGACGCAGAAATTGCATCCCGAACTCTTTGTGAAATCAACGCAATAGAAAATGTCGTTCGCTTTCGCGACTTTCTTTGCAGCTTCCCAATCAGTCGTCCAGACCCCAGGGGTGCTGCCAGAAGTCACAACGCCATTTAGTGTAGCAAAAGACACGTTCGTCGCAAACAAAGCTAAACTATTAGCTAATATCGTCTTCCAGTTTTTCATTTTAGTTATTTGATTTTATGCTTTCCTTCTTATATGTATATGCAAAGGACTAATTGCAATGACAAAAAAAAACGGGGAGAAAATCCCCCCGTTTTTTGGTTCTTGCACTCCTAACCAAACTTAGTGGGCGAGGAATGTGGTGTTGAACGCACCGGTCGTGAGATCGGCTCCAGGCGTCGTATAGAGCCAGCCGTCCTTGATCTTCTGAGCCGCGCCCTTGACGAGCTGCGTGAACGTGCTGTCGGTAACAGGAATCGCGATTTCAGCCGCAGTGAGAGCAACTGCCTTGACCTTGGAGGTCTCCTTGATCGACCAAGTACCCGAAACGACGGAGGTCGTGGCGAGCCAGTTCTGGCAGAGGAAGCCCTCATACCAAAGATCCGCCGCATGGCACATGAACGCACCACCGATGACGGAACCAGCGAGGTTGATCAGGCAGAGGTCGCCATACTGAATATCGCAACCCTCTTCCTCGTCATCACCGACCTTGGCGGCACCAAAGCCAGCGGCATCAAGCCAAGCATCAACGAACGTGCCATCATTCATAGGCGTGTTGAACGCGCCAAAGAGCTTCTTGGTCATGACCGTCTGGGTGTTGCCGAAGTTCTGTGCCTGAGCAGCCTGCGCATCAACAGGAGCGATATTGCCCTTGCCCGCGAAGAGATAGCCCTCAGCGAGATACTTCTTGGCAGAAGTCTGGCAAACCTGAACGAGGAGGTTAGCCGGGAGCATCTTCACGCCCGACTTCGCGCTCTTGTTCTGGATGACCAGCATGCTATTGTTAGGGAGCTGCTGATAAACCGTGCAGGGGCAGTTCGGATCAGCCACGAGATAACCCGTGAGCGAAGCCGTCTTGAGAACCTTGATGTAACCCGTAATGCGAACCTGACGAACAGTAGCAGTAGCCTTCTTGAGGTTCGTGTACTTGACCGAGGCCTTGTACTCAAACACATTGCCAGCGAACGTGGCACCCGCGAGGGCGACCGCTGCAGCAGCAATCATGATCTTCTTCATTTTGTTTTTTTCCTTTTTTGTTGGAGTCGGGCTTGTTGGACCCTTCCCCGATCCTTCCGCTTTCCAGAACTCTTGCGATCACCCGATCGCCGTTGCCCAAGTCCACTTCAGGAGGTTAACTTGTTGTCCCTCGCAACTCAGAGTCAACTTTCGTTGTGCCCAAGTCTGTTAACCAAGGCCCGGACACCACGTCCGAATCCTCTTCCTTGCTCAAGACGCGAACATTATAGCATATCTTGTGGTTTGCGCGCAAGGGGGTATACAAAAAAAATTTTCGTGGGTACAATAAACCCCACGAAGAGCATAAAACCCTTGATTTTATTGGGTCTGCTAGTTAACTGTATGCAAGGCGGCGACAATGATGACAAAAAAATTTTAAAAATTTTTTCGCGCCGGTGGCAAAAAATGCTCCTCCTCCTGTTCTTTTCTCTGGCTAACAACCAACAAGCGCAGAAATGGCAGAATCCTCCGCTTCTATCTCTTCTGTGCCTTTCTTTGTGGCTAAAAACCAGCAAACACGAACACGAAGGAACCTCCTCCTGCTTCTCCTGTTCTTTCTGGCTAAGGCCACAAAAGGAAGCGTCCCCAAGAAACACGAAACCGAAGCGCTGAAGATGACGCTTCGGTTCGAGCAACAAGTTTAACCAAGTGAATGTATGCAACCGATGACAAACGATGACAAACTTTTTTGGAAAAACTTTTGCCAGTAGCCAAACACCCCATTTGCAACGGTTTCGCAGGGTCTGTCCCCACATCGCTTACCAGAGGAGGAGCCTTCGGCCACCGCCTGCAAACCCGACTCCTTCCACCTAAACGAAAACCCCAATTTCTAGAAACACGAAACCGAAGCGCTGAAGAAGACGCTTCGGTTCGAGCAACAAGTTTAACCGAGTGAATGTATGCACCCAGTGACAGGCGATGACAAAATTTTTTGAAAAAAACTTTTGATAACAGCCAAACACCCTATTTGCAATGCTTTCGTGGGGTCTGTCCCCAAAATACGCTCGGACCTTCGCTCTGCAAACATACAACCTTTCTTTTCTCTGCGCCTCTGCGTTAAACCTCAAAAATTGCGACATATTAGCACACAAGAGACAGCATGTCTCAACTTTTCCCTCCTAAGCCTCATTTTCCCATATGGCATCACGATTGCTCTGTATATATAAGGAAAAAGGAGACAAAACAATGAACGCAAATTTTGAACCAGCAGAAGACAACGAGAAGTGCCTTGAGAAGTACGGCTCCGACTTGACCGCGCTCGCGCGAACTGGCAAGCTCGATCCCGTCATCGGTCGCGATACGGAAATCCGCGACGTCATACGCATACTCTCGCGCAAGACCAAAAACAACCCCGTCCTCATCGGCGAACCGGGCGTCGGCAAGACTGCCATCGTCGAAGGACTTGCGCAGCGCATCGTAAGAGGCGATGTCCCCGAGGGGCTAAAGGACCGCACGGTCTTCGCCCTCGACATGACTGCCCTTATGGCGGGTGCAATGTACCGCGGTCAGTTCGAGGAGCGATTAAAGGCCGTATTAAAGAAGATAAAGGAATCCGAAGGAAAGATCATCCTCTTCATCGACGAAATCCACACCATCGTCGGCGCAGGCAAGACCGAGGGCTCCTCGGATGCCGGCAACATGCTCAAGCCCCTTCTCGCGCGCGGCGAACTTCACTGCGTCGGCGCGACTACGCTCGACGAGTACCGCAAGTACATGGAGTCCGACAAGGCGCTCGAACGGCGCTTCCAGCCGGTGCAAGTCGCTGCGCCAGACGAAGAGGACGCGATTTCGATCCTGCGCGGCATAAAGGAGCGCTTCGAGAAATACCACAACGTCCACATACGAGACGAAGCGCTCGTAAGCTCGGTCGTCCTCTCTTCGCGCTATATCCAAGACCGCTTCCTCCCCGACAAGGCGATTGACCTTCTCGACGAAGCGTGCGCGAGAATCCGCACCGAGATGGACTCGTGCCCGCAGGAGCTCGACGAGATTTCGCGTCACGTGCGCCGCCTCGAGATCGAGGAGATCGCGCTCAAGAAGGAAAAGGACGAAAACTCCAAGAAGCGACTCGAGGAACTTCAGTCTGAGCTCAAGGGGCTCAAGGAGAAATCCGACGCGATGACGGCGCAGTGGAAGCGCGAAAAGGCCGACCTTGAGGAAGTCCGCAAGGTGCGCACACAGTTGCAGGAACTCAAGTCGCGAGCCGAGCGTGCCGAGACGGAGGGCAACTACAACGAGGCCGCGCGACTGAAGTACGGCGACATCCCCGCGCTCGAAAAGCGCCTCAAGGAACACGAGGACGCATTAATGTCCAAGTCAGGCGCGACGCTTCTTCGTGAGGAAGTGACGGCCGACGAAATCGCCGAGGTCGTCTCGCGTTGGAGCGGCATTCCGGTAACGAAACTCGTAGAGGGCGAACGCGAGAAACTTATGCGCCTCGGCGCCACGCTGCACGAACGCGTGATCGGCCAGGACAAAGCGGTAGACGCAGTTGCCGACGCGGTGCTAAGGTCTCGCGCCGGAATCAAGAACCGCAACCGCCCTGTCGGCGCGTTCCTCTTCCTCGGGCCCACGGGCGTCGGCAAGACGGAGCTCGCAAAGGCGCTCGCGCAGGAACTCTTCGACGACGAGAACGCGATGGTCCGACTCGACATGTCGGAGTACATGGAAAAATTCGCTGTCTCGCGTCTCGTTGGCGCGCCGCCCGGATACGTCGGCTTCGACGAAGGCGGCCAGCTCACCGAGGCCGTGCGCAGAAAACAGTTCTCGGTCGTCCTTCTCGACGAGATCGAGAAGGCGCATCCCGACGTCTTCAACGTGCTCCTCCAGGTGCTCGACGACGGACGGCTTACCGACAGCCACGGCCGCACTGTGTCGTTCAAAAACACAGTGATAATCATGACTTCGAACGCGCCGAAGGACGCGCTCAAAGACATCTTCCGCCCGGAGTTC
>Ga0310786_10003518_pt1 | contig 22725 bp, 17 predicted proteins | sample AusTroGonzalo_MG_FD_203881 | JGI IMG/M metagenome (GOLD analysis project Ga0310786, IMG submission 203881) | Bovine rumen microbial communities from tropical cattle in Woodstock, Queensland, Australia - Gonzalo_03 (v2) (version 2) | ecosystem: Host-associated > Mammals > Digestive system >...
GAAATGCAGTTCATAAATCTCTTTCATCTCGTTGATGCGATTTGCATCCTTTGAATAACGGCTTTCTCTGGGTTGTTGCACCATAATTCTTAAACGTTTGGTGTCAACCTTATTTAAAATAAGACACCCTCTGCTGAGAATAGCCCAGTATGTCACAATAGCTTAACCTACCAATATGCATAACAATGCCCTACTAATCGAGAAGCGAAAAGCTAACTGATTGTTCACAATAATAAACTTGACTTAACCTTGAGGTAATCTTGAGGTAAACTTGACGTACTCTTTGGGCACTTCTTTTTCAAGATACAAAAAACGTGAGTTAACTCAAATCGTCAAACGAGTTAACTCAAGCGATGAAATGAGTTAACTCAGGCTAATTTCCCCTTCTTCCCGAATTCTCCATACGAAATTCTTTCACAAGGTCCAAAGTTATTCCAATATTTGTGACTTTTTGGAATATTATTCCATTTTCTTCAATTTTTTGGAATAATTTCGCGTCCTCTGCTGTGAATAGCCCACTCATGTTCAAGCCAATAGCCCGCTCATGTCGCGATCAACAGCCCGCTCATTGACTATAGTATAGCTCGCAACTGTTTTACACCACAGCCAACAAAAAAGGTCTCGTGGTCTCGCGTCTTTTTTTAAAATTTTGTCTCTCGTGCGCGCTAGTTATATATATTATATATTATTAATATATATATTATATATTTATTATACAGGTTTAAATCTACTCCCCCCTAATTACATATCCCCCAACCGAAAAATGAAAAAAAGACCACGAGACGCGAGACCACGAGACCATTTTAATAACCTGCCTCTGCCGAGAAATAAGCGCCCCTTATTGTTCAATACTTGCCCTCTGCTGAGAATAGTCCAGTATGTCACAACAGCTTAACTCACTAATACGCATAACAATGCCCTACTAATCGAGAAGCGAAAAGCTAACTGATTGTTCATAATAATAACCTTGAGGTACTCTTGGGGCACTTCTTTTTCAAGAAGCAAAAATCACGTGAGTTAACTCAGCCTATTTCCCCCTTCTTTACAAATTCTCCATACAAATACTTTTCATAAGGCTAGTGAAAACATTTTTATCGAACAAGTAATATACACTATCTATAAATCCGAAGCACAAGGCTTACCCTTCGTGCTTTTTTTCTCTATCTTTTCCCTCTTCCCTCAATTTTCAATTATCAATTCTCTTCTTCCATTTTCTTGTGTGCGCACACAGAAACCTAAAGCGATAAAAAATCAAACAAAAGTGAAAGAAAGACTTCCAAATAGTTTGGATGTAAAAAAAATGTCGTATATTTGCATTACATACTAACTATTACCTAAGAGATAAGAGAACCTATAAGATATGACACGAGAACAAAGAACAGCTATGGCTCGTATTATCAGTGATATGATAAAGGCTGATAATATCATTGAGGAGAGTGAGATAAAAGATATGAAAAAACTCATGTCTGAATATGCTATCACTCATCAAGAGATGAACGATGCACGGAAGATACGTTTTACTGATGCTGTCAACACGTTAAAGGAACTGGGTATGAAAGAACGGAAGACCTTTTTTGATCGTCTGTATAATATTGCACTTAGTGACAATGTCTGTGTTCCTCGTGAAGCACTTCTGCTCATTGCTCTTCAATATTGTTTAATCGATATAGAAAGGAGAGCGGAAGATGGCAAGCTTCTTCCTAAACCATATCTTATCTCTTGTCCTACAGGTGAAGCTAGTTTCAATGATCAATATATGGTTTATCTGGAGAGTTCATATGACGAAGAACGTAATGCTGAACTCATGCAACACTTCAGGCTTCTTGTAACCATCACTCGACTATGTGGTTTCAACTTCATATATATCCCTAAGATGGTTGAGGAGTTTCGTGGGATGAACGAGCAATATGTTAAAGACGTCATCAGTTATATGGCTCCAAACCTTGAGAGTTCCTTCATAGAACAGGTGTATAATCGTTTGTGTGAATTAACAACGGCGGAATTCTTCCGCAATGTGTTATATGAGCGTTTGCAAGTTAAAGCACTTCACAATACTCCACCTTCATTGCTTATTAATATTGGAACGTCTGTTGTCCCTTATTGTAGTGCAGGAGGTTCAGTCCAGTATTATACGGAATTCCTGTGTGTACCCATTTCTTCTAGTATTCTCACATTGGTGGATGACATATTAGGATTCTATCAGAGCAAAGTTAGCATCCGTCAATCCATAACAATTAACGACAGTAAGGGCCAATTCAAGTATTTTGGATTCTACAAAGCCCTCTTTGATTTTCTTGTTGCGCCACCTCCTATTGCTCCAGACCTCATATTCCTTGATCAAGATATGAAAACTGGAAGATACCAGGTCGCTTTCAAATTTGATGATGGTAATCTGAAGAAGATTTGTTTGACTCCCAAAGAATACGAGGTGTATTTCCAAGTTGCTCTCAAATCATACAGATCTCGGACTAAAGGTTTGCCTGTTTCTTGTGATAAGCATATCAAGCCGATTATTGCGCACATAAAAAGTAAAATTAGTAGCGAGATACCGGATTTAACTTATTCGGATCAATATAAACCGGAAAGAGATGGGAACGTGTATATTCTTCGTCTGGAAAAGTCTAAGGTGTTTATAAGAGTGCGTTCGGCTAAATGCGGTTGTGAATATGTGGAAATACCTATTATGAAATATGATAAGAACTGAGTTACACCCTCATCGACAATGTTGCAGCCTCAACCATACTAATATGCAACTTTTTAATGGCAATGTTGCCATTTTGATGTTCTATGTAGTTATAGTCTATATCTTTGCCACAAGAAATAACAATCAAAAAGCAAAGAGTATGGAAAAGCAAATTATCTGTATGGGCAACTCCTACAAAAATGGCGGCAGATGTCTCGCTGGTATTGAGATTCAAAACACTGCTTCTGGTGTTTCAATTGTTAAGAACAATTATGGTCTTCCCAAATGGATAAGACCTGTTATGGCGAATGGAGATAACGGACTGCCAGAGTATATGGTTGGTTCATTTACTATGCTTGATATTCTCTCGGTAGATGTTACTGATACGGTGCCAACTGGTGCCCATTGTGAGAATGTTCATTTTTCATCTATAAGGAAGGTAGGGAGACTGGGGCAAAATAGTCAAAACCTCAATCCTTTGTGCGATACTAGGCATACTCTGATTTTTGGAAACAGAGGAAAGGCAGTTCCTAATGAAGTATTTGAAAATGGAAATTATTCTCTTATGTTTATTAAACCAGAAAGTCCTGTAATCACGATGCAGTATGATGATTATGGTCATGAAAAGTATCGTATTCAATTCATCTATAAGGGAACTCAATATGATTTCCCGTTGACAGACACAAGATATATTAAAGAACTCCATTCTAGAACAAAGACCTGTGGAGGAAGAAATACTGGCGATTTGTATCTTACATTATCATTAGGCGTTAATCATTGTGATTGGCATTATAAGTTAGTCGCAGGAGTTATCGATTTAGCATCATAATATTATATGGAAACAAAACTATTATTTTCAGTAGGTCATTCTAATCAGAGCATTGAAGAATTCTTTCAACTCTTGGAATCGCAAAGAATAGATTGTATTCTTGATGTGAGGAGTATACCCTATAGTAAATACACCCCACAGTTTAATGAAGAACCGCTTAAAGCATGGCTGAATCAGCACGGGGTTCTCTACGCATCTTTCGGTAAACATTTTGGGGCAAGACGTTCTGATTGTCTAAAAGAAACAGAATTCGTAAAGAAAGGTGTAAAGGAGGTTAAGCCCCAAGTTAATTTTGAGGTTGGCGTAACAACTCCTGACTTTATGACTGGAGTAGAGAGATTAAATAAAGCACTGGACCAAAATCGACGGGTATCTTTGATGTGTTCAGAAGCAGATCCTTTAGGATGTCACAGGTTCTCTTTTATTTCAAGATACTTCTTTGATTTAGGTTGGAACGTTCAGCATATTATGCGTGATGAAAATACTGGCGAACCTATTTTGCGTTCACATCAGGAACTGGAGAAAGAAATGATTCTTGATTATGTTAAACGTAATAAGTTGAAATCTGTAGGTGGACAGATAAGCGATTCTCTTTTCTTTGATTTTGGTGATGGCTATACTGAAGAGCAACAGCGAATAGATGCATATCGCCTGAAGAATCACGAAATCGGATGGGTACCTGCATACGATGATACTGAAGAATATTAAATACAAAAGAAGATAATTATGATTACATTATTTACAATCGGATTCACAAAGAAAAGTGCAGAGCAGTTCTTTGAACTTCTGAAGAAAAACAAAGTTAAGCAACTTGTTGATGTTAGAATCAGCAATGGCAGTCAACTGGCAGGTTTTGCAAAGGGAAAAGACCTTGCATATTTCGTGAAGCAAATTTGCGGGATTGACTATAAGCATATTACAGACTTTGCGCCAACAAAAGAATTGTTAGATAGATGGCATAAGGAAACTGTGACTTGGCCAGAGTATATCAAAGAATATACAGCTATGCTAAAGCAGCGTGATATAATCAAAAAGTATGGCGTGAAGCAATTCGACGGTTCTTGCTTCCTCTGTAGTGAAGAAACACCAGAGATGTGCCATCGACGTCTTCTTGCAGAATACATGAAGAAGTTTTCCGCTGAAGAAGTGAAGATCATTCATTTGCAATAACACGAAATAAATAGGATTTTTATGGATGCACCCTTTAATAGAACAATTGGAATTGATGATGATTGGAAAGAACTTCTTTCCTTAGGCATCATTGAGGAAGGAGATAGTCTTGAAGGTATTACTTTCGTTACCGATGGAAAACTGTGGGGGGCAATGAATTGGGAAGAGAATCCTATAGTTCCTATAAAGTATGATAGTATATGTTTTTTATCTAGAATGAATGATGACGAGGATCTTCATATCGTATGTGAAAAAGATAATAAATATGATATTTTTGATTACTATGGACATCTAGAATATGGAGGTATAGCCAATTATGATGGACGAGACTTCCATTACCATGACAAACGTTTTTTTATTTGCTTAGCGAATTCCTATAAGCGAGGCGGAAGATGTATTGCTGGAATTGAAATAGATTCAGAAAATACAATTTTATATAACAAGAATGGAAACCCCAAGTGGATTCGTCCTATTGAAAATACACAATACGGAGAAATCCCCAATAACATCGCTAATAATATCAGTTTACTATCACGTGTAGTTCTAAAACATGTCGTAGGTTATCCCCAAAATGTACATCGCGAGAACGTGTCGTATGTAGGGATGGAGAATAATTCATTGCCCTTATCTGCAGACCCATCATTATTGAACCAATTTGTCGATAAAGTTCACCAATCTATCTTTGGCAATAGAGGCAAAGCTGTTTCTGTAGAAATGGCTTCTGAGCTTGACTATTCACTTATGTTTATACGCGTTCAGAATGCGAGTGCCTATATTGATAAAAACAGAGAAAAATCAAAGAATCGAATGTCTTTCTCTTACTATGGGGCAGACTACGACTTTCCAATTACCGACCCTATATTCTTGGATGAATTCAAGAAAGAGCCAGAACGCTATGCAATTATTCCTGATGTTTATCTAACGCTATCATTAGGATTAGAATTTGAAGGTTGGCATCACAAATTAGTTGCAGGAGTGATAATCCCAACCGATTATACAAAAAACAAAAATGCTGATGGTATTACGTATATGGATCAACAAAAGAAAATACATCACAATGCCTATGCGAAATGGACTACAGAAGATGACGAACAACTGAGAAACCAAGTAGAAGAAGGTGTTTCAATCCAAGAACTGTGTCGTATATTTGGACGGAACGAAGGGGCTATACGATCACGAATGAGTAAGCTGGGATTAGATATCGGTAATTCTACTCCTCACATCTTTTGTCAAGATAATAGTCATGCAAGTTCTCATAATAACCATACGAATTGGTTTGATAAATATGATCAAGAACTATTAAGACTTCTTGACAAAAGAAATGAGATAGATGAGCAAATCAATGAAGTTCGTGCCAAGATACTAGAACAAATGGAATCTCATGGTTAGGACAAAATCCATTCAGAACAATTCTCTGTGAGTTATTCTCCTGCTAAGACGGTTATGCAATTTGACAGCAAAGCTTTCCGAACTGAAAACGAAGAACTATACTCAAACTACTGTAAGCCAAAACAGCGAGAGGCATCTATTGTAGTTAAAAGAAAAGTTAAAGAGTAGTATGATAAAAAAGACCAAAAACATATTATCACTAAAAATCAGAGGAGGTACTTGATTTCTTTATGAAGTCTGAGCAGTTCCAAGGCGTATTTCTTAAAGCAATCTTTATTTGTAGAATTATTAAAAATGAAACAAAATATGAAAACGTGTTTTAGACTAAAGAAAAGGGGCATTATTCCAATATTGTTGCTATCTGTAGCTCAATTAGTGATAGCTCAGAACAATTTCTTTACTGGTACTATTGTAGACTCAGAGACAAAAACAGCTCTCTGTGGAGCAGTCGTTACTATGGGGAACCATAAAGTGGTCACAGATGTAGATGGTAGATTCTTTTTGCCATCGGATAATAACCAGGGTTCAATAACCTGCACGTCTATAGGTTATAAACCTATAGAAATCGATAATCCTCAAGAACGTAATCTTGGAATTATTGAGATGAAGATGAATGTCCAGGTTTTACCAGATGCAATCATCACTTCCCAATTGGCTGTTCCTAGAAAGACACCAGTATCAGTTAGTAATGTTCTTGCCTCACAGATAGAAGAGCGTCTGGGCAATGACGAATTTGTTGAAGCATTGAAATATGCGCCAGGTGTTCATCCTAATAGGGTTGGAGGAAGCTGGGCTGACTCGGAAATCTTTGTTCGAGGGTTTGACAACTCCAATGTGGCTACATTGATAAATGGCATTCCCGTAAATGACATGGAGAACGGAATTGTGTATTGGTCTAACTGGGCTAGTCTAAGTGAAGTAACATCTGTCATGCAGGTTCAAAGGGGTATTGGTGCTACGAAGCTCAGTGCTCCGTCTGTAGGTGGAACTATCAACATCATAACAAAAGGAATAGAAGCGAAAAAAGGAGGAAGCATCTCTCAGTCGTTTGGAAACGATGGGTATCAAAGAACATCTTTCAATCTTAGTACAGGCTTGATGGACAATGGATGGGCTATTAATGTGCTCGGCAGTTATACTCATGGAGATGGATATGCGCAAGGAACCAATTTTAAGGTCTTCAACTATTTTGCAAATATCTCAAAATTGATCAATGCCAATCATCAGTTGAGTTTTACCATCTTTGGCGCTCCGCAGGAACATTACTCACGTTCAAATGCTTTAACTAAAGCAGATTGGGAAATGGTGCGTACCAAATATAGTCAGGATAAGGATTGGAGGAGGTATAATCCCGACTATGGCTTTAATAGCACTGGTCAGCGTAAGACAGCAGACTACAATAAGTATCACATGCCATTCATGACATTAAAGCACCTTTGGCAAGTGAACGAGAAGTCAAATCTTACCACAACGGTTTATGCTGCTTTTGGTAGTGGTGGAGGTTATAATGGAAAGGCTGACGAAAACAACTATTCAGAATATGATTGGTATGGTTCTGACTACGGAAAGTTGAATATGAATTTCAGAGCTCCAGATGGCACATTTGACTATGCCAAGATTGAAGAAATCAATAGGGTATCCGATAATGGCTCTGAACTGATTATGACAAGAATCCGTGGTAAGCAGAATTGGTATGGATTATTGTCTACTTTTTCAAGTCAGGCTTTTGGTTGCATCGATTGGTTTGCTGGTATTGATTCCCGATATTACAAGAATCAGCATACAAACGAGATCGTTGACTTATTCGGAGGCGAGTATTATATTGACCCATGCCGTAGCGAGGTCAATATTTCCAATAATGCCTTGGCTACTGATGAATGGAAGAACCAGCATCTTGGTGTTGGTGATGTCGTTTATCGTGACTATGACAGCTTCATTCTTCAGAATGGCGTATTTGCGCAGGCTGAGTACAACAAGAATAACATTAATACTTTTATTTCAGGCTCTATTAACCTGACTGATTTTTGGAAGTATGACAGATTCTATAATACTGGCTCCAATGCAAAATCTGACACCAAGGGCTTTTGGTGTGGGAACATTAAAGCAGGTGTCAATTATAATTTTGATGACCACAACAATGCTTTCTTCAATATAGGTTACAATTCGAAGGCACCTCAGTTCAAGTCTGGAGTATTCATGTCTCCAACTTCTTCGAATGTGACTAATGATAGAGTGAAGAATGAGAAATCGTTTTCTACGGAACTTGGTTATTCGTTTCATAACAGATGGCTTGTTTTCAAGGCTAACGCCTATTATACGAAATGGCTTGATAAGAGCATGACAAAGAAAGGCAAAATTACTGAGCAGTATTACATCAATATGACAGGCGTTCATTCCATGCATATTGGTTTGGAGTTTGAATTGAGAGCAACACCTGCTCAGTGGGTAGAAGCTGGAGCGATGCTTTCACTTGGCAACTGGAAATGGGACAGTGACAACGTGAAGGGCTATGCTTATACTCTCAGTGGCCAGGCTGTAACCCCTGATGGAGGAATAACAACCCCAGGTGCTCCAGATCACGCTTATGCTACGATTAACATGAAAGGCATACATATCGGTGGATCAGCTCAGACGACGGCAGCGATTGATGCCACCTTTAAGCCATTTACAGGTTTCCGTATTGGTGGTGGTTTCACGCATTACTCTCGTAATTATGCTTATTACTCATTATCTGGCAGCAGCCTGAAACTCGGAAAAGAAATGAATGTCGTAGAACCATGGAAGATTCCTTCTTACGGCTGTTTCGATCTCTGGAGTTCATACAAGTTCATGTTAGGCTCTTTGCATGCGACTGTTTCCGGCCAAGTCAACAATGTATTTGATAACCATTATATAGAAAAAGCATGGAATCCTACCACAGCAAGTCAAAATATTGTATCAGTTAATCCTGATGACGTATATCTGTTTTATTCCATTGGAAGAATCTGGACTATAAAAATGAAGGTTGATTTCTAATAGGTTGATATGGACTTTTTTAGACTTATCTTGCGCTTTATCCCTGAATACAAAGGGCGTATCACGGCATACGTCCTTCTGAACTTTGTCGCTTCAGTTTTCAGTGTGTTCAGTTTTATTGCGCTAATTCCTCTTATCCAGCTTCTTTTTGGCTTGTCTGATGAGACCTTTGAATATGTTGATACCAAAGGTCTGTCTTCTTATAATGGGTTCCTAGATGCTGCCAAGAATAATATCATGTACTATTTACAGGAGCAGATAGCTGTGAATGGGAAAACGTGGGTGTTGTTTGCTATTGGTGGATTTGTGGTACTCATGTCATTCCTGTTTAATATCGTATCATATTTTGCCTATTGGGTGCGAATACCTATCAGGACAGGTATCTCACGTTCTTTGAGACAAGATGCATATAACAGGATTGTGAATATGCCAGTTTTGGCTTTCTCCAAGGAGAACAGAGGAGACTTCGTTTCACGAATGACAAGTGATGTGGACGAGATTGACTTCGGAATAGGCACCACGCTTGACATGTTCATCAAAGATCCAATCCAGATTATTGTGTACATTGTAACGATGGTCAGTATATCTGCTAATCTAACTCTGTATGGTATAGCCCTGTTATTGGTCGTTTGCTCGATAATACTGTATTTGGGACGGATTATGCAGCGGATAACCTTTCAAGCTCAGACAAATAGAGGAAAGATTCTTTCTATGTATGAACAAACGATAGGTGTTCTTCCTGTTGTGAAATCTTATAGCACAGAACGTGATTTCTCAGATAAGTTCAGTGTGCTCAATTACGAAACCCAGCGTATTTTCAACAAGCAGAACAGGTTCTATTCTCTTGCCTGGAGTTGCACTGATTTTTCTCTGGTTGCCATTATCGTTTTAATACTATGTATCAGTGGAGAATTGATACTGAACGGCGAATCAACGATAGGCCCTGCAACCCTTATTGCATTCCTCGGCGTTTTCTATTCTCTTATTGCTCCTATGCGTGACCTTATGAAATGCACCTTTGGCATTCGTAAGGCAATGGCATCTTTGGAACGTTTGAACAGGGTGCTTCGTATTGAGCAGGAATCAGATTCAGTAAAAGAAGAGTTAGTGGTTCGTCATACAGATGAGCCAGTCATTGAACTTCGAGGTGTATCTTTCCGTTATGAGAACGATGATGTCCTTAAAAAGGTATCTATCAGAGTCAAAGAAGGAGAAAAGATAGCGATACTTGGTTCTACTGGGTCAGGAAAGTCCACTTTAGCAGGCTTAATATCCCTGTTATATAGCCAGAATGAAGGAGAGTTTCTCATAAATGGAAAGGACATCAGAACATATAGTACCAATTCCGTCAGAAAGAACATTTCATATGTTGTTCAGGATCCTCTTCTTATACAGGACACCATCTTTTACAATATCACGTTGGGAAATAAGGACTTCACAAGAGAAGATGTTGTCAAAGCGGCTCAAAAAGCACATATTCATGATTTTATCATGAGTCTCCCCATGCAATACGAAACTGTAATCGGGGACAGGGGAACGTTGCTGTCCAGTGGTCAGAAACAATGTATTGCTCTTGCCCGTGCGTTTATAAAAGATGCTCCTATATATATCATGGACGAGGCCACATCTGCATTGGACCCAGAATTAGAATCTCTCGTGCTGAATGAATTACAGGGTGGCGTGACAAAGAGCACAGCCATAATAATCACACATCGTGTAAGCACGTCACTCGATGCTGACTACGTTTATGTGATAGATGATGGCAAGATTGTAGAGGAAGGAAATCCCCTACAACTGTTTGAGGAAAATGGCCTATATAGAAGTATGGCTGTTATACAAAATATCAAGATATAGTCATGAAACAGTAATATAAGAGAATATGAGGATTATACATATGTCTGACCTGCATCTCACGAAGGATGGGTGTCCTATCTGGGAAACGAACACAATGGATCATTTCAATATGTCCATTGAAATCATTCGTGGTATGAAAGACATTGATGCCATAATTGTTACAGGGGATATATCTGATGATGGTTCCATTTGGACATATCAATATGCAGATAAAAAGTTTGCGTCCATAGGAATTTCCACATTTTGTTGTCCTGGCAATCATGACTCCTTAAAGGTAATGCTTGATGATCACCGTCCTTCTTTCTATAAGATATTGCCACCTGCTAGTGTTATTTGTGGATGGAAGATTGTGATGCTCAATTCTGTAACTCCAGCCGATGAAGATCCCAATCAAAACAAAGCAAGAGGATTTCTATCAGAAAATAGTATGAGTTATGTCAAACAAGAGTTGGACGAGGGGCTTCCTACCATAATAGCGCTTCATCATCCGACACAAGAACCCGGTGGATGGCTCAATCGTAAGTTGCTTGACAATAGAAATGAATTTAATAACATGATTTGCAACTATGATAATGCACGTCTTGTCATATACGGCCATACTCATTACTTTACAGACGTACAGTTCGGTCATGTCAGGTATAGTTCTTCAACAGCTGTAGGATTCGCCTTTAATAAAGACATACCAAAGTTTCAGATAAACGATGGTCTTGAGGGATTTAGTTTGATTGAGATGACAAATAATGATATTTCTATTCGTAACATTCTTTTATGAATAATGATGAGAATAAGATTCGTGCAAATTGTCATTACATACAATTGTGAATAGAAACGAATTTAAGAATTAATGAGATAACAATAAATTGGAGAACTTGTTATGATTAAAACTGGATATGATTTATTAGAGCATCAAACAGGCGGTTTCCATAAAGGAGAGCTGATTTCCATTATTGGAAGACCATTAATGGGAAGAACTATGTTTGTACTCAATCTGTACAGGAACCTCATTATTGAAGGAAGGCATAAAGCAGCCTTCTTGACTTCTGAATGCCCCGTGTATAAAGCAATGGAATTGTTGAATAGAATGATGAACAATGAGCGTCTAAATGTGTCAGATAGCGTAATAGATGTGTCTAATTGTCAAAATGTGGATGTGCTCAATGACATCATTCGGCAGTTGGTTTATAAAGATGGTATCAATGTAATCATCCTAGACAGTTTGCATTATCTGACATTGTTTGATGATGTTGCCAATCTTTTCCTTTATGAAAAACTCGCTGATGTTTCACGGAGGATAAAGCAATTGGCAAAAGAATTGGGAATTACCATCATTATGACTTCTCGTACAAACTATATGGTGGATGAAAGAGAAGGTTTTCAAGGAATGCTCCCTCAATTGTCTGATACTAATAAGATAGGAGATTTAGCTTATTACAGCGATGTGGTATTAGGACTATATCGTCCAGAAGTGGATTCTGTTTTTGTGGATATGAAGGGATATGATTTGCATGATGTGTTATATGTATTTGTTCTGAAAAGTCGAAAGAGAATAACAGACCTTTTCATTAAGTGTTCTATCTCAACAAAGAGTGGCTTAATTACAGAAAACGAGGTTGTGACAAACAAAGATATTATTCCGAGAATAATTGATGAAGATGCGGAATTTATCTCGGATGCATTATTGAATAAGGGGAAAGAACTATGGACTTTCATTCGAGAATTCAACAACAATTTGGATATAACGAATTTGAAAAAGTATAATTTGCCTTTATTTAATGGCACCATGAACATACTTGACCTTATTACGATATCAAAAGGATATCAATATGAGCTCTCATGTATTTATGAAGCCTTCTCAGGGTATCATACGACCATCACTTTACAAGGTGAGGGCATGAAAGAAAAAGACGCGTGTCATGATGATATTGCTATGGGGCTTGAGACCAAAGGACATCCTGCAATAACTCCTGTGATTATATGGCAGATATACCTCTTTTGCAAATTATTCAGAGGTGTGGATTATGCAGAATGGTATTATGGAATGCCTATTTTTGAGATCTCTGATATTGATATCAATAAGTTTAGGGTTGTTCATGAAGAAGATAGAGAGCCTTTGAGGCAGGCATTTGCTCAACTCCAAGTTGATAAATCCTTGCTGTTACCCCAAATCACATCAGATCAAGAAGGGTTGATTCATCATGTGAAATGTACATGGTGGTTCCCCTCTGAGGGATTGGTGCAAGAAACTATAAGTTATTATAGCGCGAGGCATAGAACCATGGAATATAATTCAAACAAGGAAATTATAATCCCGTATAACAGCGGAGAAATGTCAGATTTTCCAATATAGAAATAAGAAGATTGATGGCTGAAAAAAAAGTTGAAGGAATATAGGGAAAGATTGGATGAGGAATTCTCTTTCTATCTCCCTTATAATAACAAACTGATGTTGCCGTATAATAATGAACAGTTTTTAATTGATTAATGATATGAATATAATTGAAAAGGCCGACAAATACGCTGATGGCAAGGCGAATGAGGCGATGACAAAGGCTATTGCCCAAGCCTATCTCGATGGCTATCGGGATGGCTACAATGACAGGGAAGCTGAAATTCCAGTGGATTTTAGAGACAACAAGACTACTTACATTGATATGGGCTTACCGAGTAGGACTCTTTGGTCTGAAGATTATGAAAAAGATGGAGGTAAAATCCTTTATCTTCCATATGAGAGAGCGGAGTATCTGAAACTACCAACAATAGAACAATGGATGGAACTATTGGAATGCTGTCGTTGGGAATGGTTTATTGATAGTAATTGTAATTTCCATTGGGCAAAATGTATTGGTCCTAACGGAAACATCCTTCAATTTAAGAGGACAGGGAAAAAGGATGCTGATGTTTGCTCAAAAGATTATGAAGCTTTCTTTTGGATGGAGGAGATTGCCGATGATAAAGTGAAAAATACCATACATCTGTTTAATTCCGAGAAAGTTATAAATTCACGGAAACTGACCAGGGATGTTGAATATCAGTTTACAGGCTATCATTTGCCGGTACGGCTTGTTAGATAATATCGCTAACTCAAAAGAAAACATAATGCTAGAAGAATGTGAAATCGTACAATGAATAAAGTATTTGGTATGGAATCATTAGAAATAAAACGGCTTGAACAAAGAATGAAATCATTTCTCGAGATCGAAGACCCGAATGAGTCAATAGCTCATATGGAAGAGGAATTAGATGATATTCTTGATTCTATTTTTAGAGAATCGAAAGTGGATCCAAACACCGTAATGGCGGGAGATGCAAAGATATTGCACTCAATAAAAGGAGGTTTTATTATACAAATGGATAATGGCAAAAAATTATTAATGTTTAAAAATGCGTACAAAGGATCTTCTGTTGAAAGAGGTACCCGTATCCAATGCGGTCGTTTTTTGGAGAACAAAAAAGGATGTGTATGTATTGATGCACAAGAATGTTTAAGTATGAATGAATTAAAATATCAGTTGTTTTCTTTTATAGACAATCATGAAATGGCAAAAGCTGCCAGTGCCGCATGGGCATTGTACAAAGACGCATCAGATATAAATAAGGAAAAAATGAAGATTTGTATTCATATGTTACGAAATTATATTCGTGAGTTTTTTATTAATACGTGATTATTTGTACTCGTAATTATAAGATAGGAGAACTCATTATGATGATAGGTTATTCGCAGGTTTTGACCTGCCCGTTTTGTGGAATGAAGAAAGATGTGCTTTCTTTGATATCAGGAAACACATTTGGCGCTCGTTTGTGGTCGGACAAAAAGGAGGAAGCTCCCATGTGTCCCGAAGTGTCATGGGTGCAGAAATGCCCTCAATGTGGCAAATACTATTTTCTATCAAGACAAGAATATGTACAGTCGAAAACGACAATGTCTTCCGATTGTGGTGAACTCACAGTACAAGAGGCGAGAGAAGCACTTGAACAACTGACAGCGGATGGCTTTGAGAACACAACAGAGGAAGCGATGATTCGTCTGCTATTCTTTCAGACGTATAATGATGAATATCTGCGATATGAGGATGAGCCCCGAGAGACACCCACTGATGACCATGCTCTTTTTGTGGAATGTGGATTATGGCTGATAGACCACTATGCGGAAGATCCTGTTTTGAAGGCAGAGTACTATCGTGAGATTGGTGAGATGGAAAAGGCGAAGTCCATTCTTGAATCCGCGGAAATGGAGGATGATTTTCACAAAGAGCTGGTGAAACAGATATTGGAGAGAGTTGAGAAGGGTGACACTCAAGTGTTTTTAATTGATTAGAAATAAAACAGGTATGGCAATGAAAAAGACAAATATTTGAACTCTTTTATTGAGTTTTGGGCTGTCAACATTCATTGTAGCTAAGAAGTCATCATTTCTTCTTCCGTATGATGGAAGATTTGAGGAGAGAGGAGTTTGAGAAACATAATTGAGTTAAAATCTTCTTTTTGTTGCTCCGTTCTTAGAATTATTCGTAAGTTTGCAATCGTAATTGTAAAAATACTCGCTGATATGATAACTTTCAGAAATTTCACGAACTCTATTTCTATTATATTTATTATTTCTGTCATTAATTTCGTGTCATGTAGAAGAACCACATCTAATGGAAACAACCTTGATTCTATTCAAACAAATGTGACTAATGAGGTCGATACTATTCTCGATCTTCAAAGTGTGATTGATGAAGTTGAACCTTGGGTGAAACCGCCATATTATTATGACAGCACAGCTTCATATATCCCCTGTATGTATGGAATGATCGAACAACACGACAGGAAGGATTATCTTGACAAATCGTATTTTCCACCAATACCTGATTTGTATTTCAAGTCTTGCATGGAATCATGCCCTAGGGATTATTGTAAGTCGAAGAGGGCAGTGCTGGCAATCAGCTGCCCTAAGAATAGTCAGTTGTTGCGCTGGGTGTCAAATACGGCTTGCAATTTCATAAACGCATGTATGACAGACAGCCTGGATAGAATAAGCCCGAACCATTCCTTGAACTCGGCAAAAGAAATTTGTGATTATTATATTGAGGTGGCAAGAAGTTCTTTTAAGAAGGAGGTGAGTGTTTGTGATCATGAAGCGAATTTGCCCTTGGAACAACATGGATGGATGATAGCGGATGTGTGGCATAAAGAGAATTACCATACTTTCTTGGTGTCAAGTTGGTACGACTGGAGTTCATGTGGTGACAATACGGCGTTTTCTTATGTCACAGTCGATTCATCCACAGGGAATGGGCTCGTCTATGATGATTTCGTCAATCAATCTGATGAGAAAAAGCTGGAGAATATCTTGTTGAAGTATCTCCGGAATGAAAACGGAAGATGGGCAGACGATAATGTACGTGTTACCATGTATTCAAAGAAGTCTCTCCTTTCTCAGATGGATGGCTGTGCTTTGCTAAAAGAAGGTCTGATCATCTATTATTATCCATACACCATCGGTTCTGGCGCTGATGGGGAGTTCATCGCCATCATTCCTTATGAGGTGCTGAAAACTAATGGTATAAAACTAAAGATTTGATCGGGAATAAATAATGAGATTATTCAGACTTCGACATGTTTATGTGCTGCTGGTCATTATCACTTTCCAGTCATGCGGTACTTGTTCACAACATCATGTGAACTCTGGTGGGGTTGAGGCTCATCAAGTGAATCATGGGCGTGAGGTGTGGAGCACCCTTTCAGAGGTGGGTTACCCAATTATTCCTGATTCCATTGCCAGCAGGGTGTTGGAAAGGTATTGTTATACGGTCTCTCATAACAAGAATACTCGACAACCGAACTGGGTGATGTGGCAGCTGATGGGAGAACATGTGATGAACCGTAAGGAGGGTGTGTGGAATGAGTATCGAGAGGATTTGGAGTTGCCTACAGAAGAGCGTGCCACTCTTGCTGATTATGCATCCTCTGGTTATGATCGGGGACACATGTGTCCTGGTGGGGATTGTAACTGGGATGATGAAGGAAGAGACGAAACATTCGTTTTGTCCAATATGTGTCCTCAGAATCCACAATTGAATAGAGGGGATTGGAAGGAGATTGAGATAGCTTGCAGGAAGTGGGCACAAAAGTATGGCAGTATCTATATTGTTTGTGGTCCAATGTTCTTCAAAAGTGAGGAACATGAGAAGATTGGTCCCAATCAAGTCCCTGTGCCAGAAGCATTCTTTAAGGTGGTTCTATGCATAGATGATACAACTCCCAAAGGGATTGGATTCATTTGCAGGAATACGGATGGAAATAGAAAGAAGGATTTCTATGTGAATTCCATCCGACAGGTTGAACGAATAACTGGCTACAAGTTTTTTCCTAATCTTGACGATTCCATCAAAAGTCTAGTGTATGATATGGATGATATAAATGTGTGGTGAGGAAGAAAATCGTCATCAACAGTTAACAACTTTCCTCATCCATTTTATGTGCGGGAGATTTCTTTGTTTGAGATGAAACCAAACGGACAGAACTTCGCCTAAGTGGATAGCATTTTGTTTTTCAAAATAATGATGATCGATAGTTGCATTTTTCAGGGAGTTTTTCATTTTTTGTCGTTTTATTTTGTTTTTCTCTTACTTAATCGTACCTTTGCATAAACAATGATAAACTAATGGGATTTATGAAGAAATTTTTCTCGATGTTGGTCTTGGCGGCACTATTGTTGTGCGGCTGCAAACAAGATGTTCCGCTGACGTTTCAGGCGGGCACGTATGAGGTGACAACACAGGGTCATAATGGCGATATCCGCCTGAGTGTGACGTTCAGTGACTCGACTATCCTGGACATCCAGGTGCTGGAGCAGCATGAGACACCTCATATCGGTGACATCGTGTTCGACCAGATGATTCCACAGATCATCAAGGCTAATGGTGTCGGCGTGGATGCGATGACGGGTGCCACCATATCATGCAATGCGCTGAAGACAGCTGTGGTGGAGGCTGCCAGCATGGCTAACGTGTCGGATGTTGAGCAATTCAGGACGACTGGTCTTCCGAAGGAGGAGAAGCAGCCCGTGGAGGGTACATGGGATGTCGTGATTGTGGGTGCCGGTGGTGCTGGTATGGCTGCGGCTGCCGAGGCTGCGCAACAGGGCAACACGGTGTTGGTGATAGAGAAGAATGCGGAGATAGGCGGCAACACCTTGGTGTCGGGTGGTATCTTCCAGAGCGTGATGCCATACTTGGTGTGGGATCCTGCCCATCCGGATGCCAAGACGGGCGTGGGCTACGATGGTCAGACCTACGACAAGGCGAAGTCGGGTCCTGGCTGTATCAAGGATCTTGAGACCATTCTTGGTTGGGACGAGAAGGCGTTTGATGCCGCTTACTATAAAACACACGCCTTTGAGCCGGGCAACATCGTGGAGTTGGCGCCTCATGGCGTACACAGCGAATATCTGCCTGTGCTTCAGGAGTTGAAGAAAGAGATTGCTGCCTATCTGGCGTGGGCACAGCCGAAACTTGCACGCGGTGTGCCTGAGACGGACTTGACGCTGTTCTCGACCAAGAACCTGCACATCTTCCAGACCTACTATGGTGGTTTGCGTCAGAGCGACGACAAGCAGGAGTGGGTGTATAGCGATGTGCGCATGGTGAGCCAGATGGTGGAGCAGGGACAGGATTTGAAGCCTTGGCTGGCCAATATGGGTGTCACGTTCCTTGAGAAGCAAATCATCATCGTGGGTGCCTTGTGGTTCCGCGGCAATAAGATGCTGGGTGCCGACATTGACACGGATGGCGACGGCACGGCTGAGCACTACGATGGCAACTGGGGTGCCTACATCATGGCGCCTTACAACATCTTTGCCAAGGCAAACAAGGAAAACCGCATCCTGAAATCGACTACGGCTCGCGAACTCATCGAGGAGGGAGGTCGAGTGAAGGGTGTGAAGGCTGTGATGGACGACGGCACACCTGTGACGGCACATGCGCGTAAGGGTGTCATCGTTGCCACAGGTGGCTATGCTGCCAATATTCGCAAGGTGATTGACTCGAACCGCTATTGGAACAAGAAATACCTCACTACTCACATGGCTTCGACCAACCGCAGTTCGCTGCAGGGCGAAGGACTCGATATGGCAGAGAAGGTGGGGGCTTCACTGACGGGGATGGGCTGGACACAGCTGATGCCGCTGTCGTATATTGACTATGGTAATCTCGCCTTCGGCAGCGTGTCGGATGCCGTGTTCATCAGCGCTAAGACCGGTAAACGCTTTGTGGACGAATCGCTGGAGCGTGACGTCCTTTCGGCGAAGGCATTTGAGAACGGCATCAACCTCTACGGCAAGCAGGGTGCCTACCTCTATATCGGAGGTGAGGAGACTACAGAACCGAACGAGAAGCGTGGGGTGGATGTACCTGGCAAGCAGTATGCACGTACACCGGCACAGCTGCCCGAGTTGTTGAAGACGCTGAAGACCAACGTCAGTGCTGACGCTATTCTGGAGACAATCCGCGACTACGATATGGCTGTGATGGACGGTCAGCAGCCTGCTGATGTCAGCAAGCGCTATGCCACCAACACCATCGGCAAGGTGGAACGCCGCCCAGATGGCACTTATGACAAATCGACCTATTCGCTCGATTCGGCTATGCTCACCATCCGTCCGTTGGCACCAGCCACTCACCATACGATGGGCGGTCTCGTGGTGGATGAAAAGCGCCATGTGCTCGATGCCAGCGGCAAACCTATTCCAGGTCTCTATGCAGCAGGTGAGGTGACGGGTGGCATCCACGGTGGTAACCGACTGGGTGGTAATGCCCTCACTGAGATTCTGGTGTCTGGCCGCATCGCTGCCTCCAGCATCACGGAGGATGCAAAGAAATAACCGAAAGGAACAGGATGCAGCCCTGCTTGGAATGCGGGAGATTTCTGGGCTTGATATTAAACCAAACGGGCGGAAGTTCGTCTATATTGATAGCAATTTATTTTTCAACAAACTAATCTATTAAAAAAATGAAGAAAGTGTATTTGGCAGCATTGCTGTCTGTTTCAATGATGACAGCCAATGCGCAAGAGCCTAATATTCCAATGGGAATGTTTGGCGCTCCACAGGTTGACGTGAAGTTCGATGAGTACAAGGCTGCTCCTCAGGGTTTTGACCAGGAGCGTGCTGGAATCGAGAAGGGTACAGTGCAGCTTATTGAGTACCAGTCTGAATCAGTGGGTACAACCCGTAAGGCAAACGTCTATCTGCCACCTAAGTATGACAAAAAGAAGAAGTACAGCGTGCTCTACCTGCTTCATGGTATCGGTGGTGACGAGTGGGAATGGGTGAGAGATGGCGGTGTGCCAAACATCATCATGGATAACCTCTACGCTGATGGAAAGGTGGCTGACATGATCGTGGTGATGCCTAATGGCCGTGCTGCAAAGGATGACTCACGTGCAGGAGGTTATGGCTCTGCACCTGCTTTCGGCGAGTTCGACAAGGACCTTATCGGTAGCCTCATTCCTTACATCGAGAAGAACTTCAGCGTATATACTGACAAGAATCACCGTGCTATCGCAGGTCTGTCAATGGGTGGCGGCCAGTCGCTCAACTTCGGACTTGGTCACATGGACGTGTTTGCTTATGTAGGCGGCTTCTCTTCTGCACCTAACACGATGCGTGCAGCACAACTCATTCCTGATGTGGACAAGGTGAAGAAGGAGAACAAGCTCTTGTGGATGGTATGTGGTGGCGCAGACGGCCTGATGAACAACAGCGCTCAGCTCAAGGCTTTCTGTGATGAGAAAGGCATTCCTTGCACACTCATCAACTACCCACAGGGACAGCACAACTTCGTTGTTTGGAAGTATGGTCTCTATAACTTTGCTCAGTTGATTTTCAAATAATCTCTATTATACAATTAGTGGTGCTTTTACCTATTAAGGGTATGAGCAAGCTTGTCGATGTTGAGGCTTCGTGCCGAGGCATCGACAATGTCTTTATAGACACCTCCCTTTTGGTAGAGGTCGTCGGGATTGCCTGACTGCTGCACACGTCCGTCTTGCAGAGCATAGACCATATCGGAGTCGATGATCTGGCTGATGCTGTGGCTGATGATGATGACGGTGCGATTGCGCTTGATGGCGTCGATGGAGGCTTTGATCTGCTCTGTGGCGACGGCATCGAGGCTGGCAGTGGGTTCGTCGAGGAAGATGATGGGAGGATTCTTGAGGAACATGCGGGCGATGGCGATGCGTTGCTGCTGACCGCCTGAGAGGGCTGTGGCTTGGCTCTGCATCCCCTTGGGCAGTTTCATCACCTGGTCGTAGATGTAGGCTTTCTGGGCGGCTTCGATGACTTCTTCCTCTGTGGCGTCGGGCTTGCCGTATCGGATGTTCTCTTCGATGGTGCCTTCGAAGATGTGGTTCTTCTGAAGGACGAGTCCGATGTGGTCGCGGAGGAACAGGGTGTCGTAGTCATGCAGATCAACGCCATCGAGCAGGATCTGTCCGCAGTCGGGTTCGTAGAATTTGTCGAGGAGGTTGACGATGGTGGATTTACCCGCTCCTGAGAGTCCGACAAAGGCGGTAATCTCTCCACTCTTGATGGTCATGTTGATGTTGTGGAGGGCTTTGGTGCCGTTGGGGTAGGTGAAATCGACGCCACGAACCTCGAACTCGCCTTTCACCTTGTCGGGACGATAAGTGCCCGTAGGCTCTTTCTCGTCTTTGGCATCAAGGATGTCGAAGAAGCCTTCGGCATAGATGAGGGCATCGTTGAGGGAGTCGAAGATGAACTGCAACTGGGTGATGGGGGCTGTGACGTTGGCGAAGAGCATGACGTGGTACATGATCTTACCGATGCTCATGCCTGGATATTCGATGAGGACGAGGTAGGCGGTGAGGATGATGATGAGCACAGTGCCGACCTGTTGCACGAGGCTCTTCATGCCGTCGAAACGGAAAGAGGTCTTGCGGACGAGCATCTGATTGTCGGTGAACTGCGTCTGGATGTCCCATTGCTTCTGGCTCTCGATGTTCTCGCGATTGAAGGACTTGATGACGTTCATGCTCTCGATGATGCTCACCAGTCCTGAACTCTTCGTCTCACGGAAATGCCGCATGTTGGAGCGCCACCCTTTCAGACGTCGTGCCTGGGCAAGGGCGAGCCAGATGTAGATGGGCACGATGAGGAGGGCGGTGAGACCTACATAGACATTGGCGGAGAACATGAGGATGAGTGCCAGAAGGGCGCTGGTCAGCATGGGCAGGAGGTTGATGAAGACGTTCTGCACGGTGGAGGAGAGGGAACTGACACCTTGGTCGATGCGGGTTTGCAGGCGGCCTGTTTCATTGCCTGAGCGTGAGAAGAAGGCCATACGATAGCTGAGGATGCGGTCAACAACTGCCTGCGAGAGGTCTTTGCTGACGAAGATGCGCATGCGTTCACCATAGTAGTTCTGGGCATAGCGGATGATGGCTGCCAGCACTTCCTTGCCCAAGAGGATGATGCTGATGACAGTCAGGATATGGGCTGCCTTGCTCCATTCGAAGCCCTCGGGCACAACGAGAGCATTGATGGCATCGACGGTGCGGTCGAGCACAATGGCGTTGACCTGTGCGATGAGAGAACCGATGAGGGTGAGCAATAGGGTAGCGACCACCAGCCACTTGTAGGGGCGAACGTATGGCGCAATCTTGCGCATGAGTTGGATGAGATTCATCGACGTGTATTTTGTGATAGGGTTAGTATTTCTGCGTGCAAAGGTACGGATAAGTGAGTAAAGAAGGAAGGAAAACACCCTTTTTCTTCCTTTTG